>MTBK01121360.1_pt1 | contig 20947 bp, 20 predicted proteins | sample 1535981 | NCBI WGS metagenome assembly MTBK01 (sample SAMN06109225, study PRJNA356200) | anaerobic digester metagenome | isolation source: biogas reactors fed with pig manure or primary and secondary sludge | place: Spain | collected 2016-06-30
TAGTTTAGTATTTAATTAGACTTGATTTTTCAGATTGCAAACAAACAGCAGCATTGGATTTAAGTAGCTGCTGTTTGTTTACTTATAAAATGATTTAATTATTTTTTGTTTTTAGTTGTTTTAGCTTCTTTTTCTTTTATAGCAGCCTGTGCAGCAGCCAGTCTTGCAATAGGTACTCGATAAGGTGAGCAGCTAACATAATCCATACCTACCAGATGGCAGAATTCTATTGAATTAGGTTCACCACCATGTTCCCCGCAAATACCAACTTTAAGGTTTTTCTTTGTTTGGCGACCTTTTTTAACTCCCATTTCAACTAGTTGCCCAACTCCTTCACGGTCAAGTATCTGGAAAGGATCATGCTTAAGCAATCCTTTTTCAAGATAAATCGGGAGGAATTTTGGCGAATCATCGCGTGAGTAACCAAAAGTCATTTGTGTGAGGTCGTTGGTTCCAAACGAGAAGAATTCGGCTGATTCAGCCATGAGATCTGCAGTAAGAGCTGCACGTGGCACTTCAATCATGGTTCCTACCATATAGGCAATTCGATCGTTACGCTCAGCAAATATTTTTTCGGCAGTATTACGAACAATATCTTCCTGATAACGCAATTCTTTTAAGGTACCGATGAGTGGGATCATGATTTCAGGATATGTTTTTATTCCTTTTGCTTTAAGATTCAGTGCTGCTTCAATTATAGCGCGTGTCTGCATCTCACTGATTTCAGGATATGTGTTGCCGAGACGGCATCCACGATGACCCAGCATGGGGTTCAATTCATGCAGCTCAGCTACTTTTTCTTTTACCTGCTCAACAGTAATACCCATTTCCTCAGCCATTTCTTTTTGATTTTTGGGTTCTTGCGGTACAAATTCATGTAAAGGCGGGTCGAGCAGGCGAACAGTAACAGGTAAATCATGCATGGCTTCAAAAATACCTTCGAAGTCTTCGCGCTGGAATGGTAAGAGTTTATCTAATGCTTTACGGCGGCCTTTTTCATCTGATGCAAGTATCATTTCGCGCATCACTTTAATTCTGTCACCTTCAAAGAACATATGCTCGGTACGTGTCAATCCAATTCCTTTTGCACCAAATTCACGGGCTATACGCGAATCTTTTGGATTATCGGCATTGGTTCTTACGTGCATACGTGTGAATTTTTCAGCCAACTTCATCAATTCTCCAAAATCACCGCTCAGTTCTGGGTCTTTGGTAAGGACTCTTCCTTCATAAACTTCACCGGTTGAGCCATTTAACGAAATAAAGTCACCTTGTTTGTATTTTTTATTGTTGGCTGTCATAGTACGGTTCTTATAATCAATGACTATGCTACCTGCACCTGAAACACAACATTTTCCCATACCTCTGGCTACAACTGCTGCATGAGAGGTCATACCTCCGCGTGCAGTTAATATTCCTCGTGCTACATTCATCCCGCGTAAATCTTCCGGTGATGTTTCGATACGAACAAGAATAACATCCTTTCCTTGTGCTTTCATTGCTTCGGCATCTTCAGCAAAGAAAACGATCTGACCTGTGGCAGCACCTGGAGAAGCTGGCAGCCCCTTTGAAATTACTTTGGCTTTTGATAAGGCATCAGCATCAAAAACAGGATGCAGAAGTTCATCTAATTTGTTGGGTTCAATACGTAGCAGAGCATCTTTCTGAGAGATCTTTTTTTGGCGCATCATATCCATGGCAATTTTTACCATAGCAGCACCAGTACGCTTACCATTACGGGTTTGCAGGATCCAGAGCCTTCCATCCTGAATGGTAAATTCAAGGTCCTGCATGTCACGATAATGGTGTTCGAGCTTTTTCTGATAGTCAAATAATTGTTTGTATGCTTTTGGCATTGTTTCTTCAAGCGAAGGATATTTAGCAGCACGTTCTTCTTCGCTAATATTTGAAAGCTTTGCCCAACGATGTGAACCTTCAATAGTGATCTGCTGTGGAGTACGAATACCTGCTACAACGTCTTCTCCCTGTGCATTTATAAGGTATTCTCCAACAAAAATGTTTTCTCCGGTTGCAGCATCACGGGTAAAAGCAACTCCGGTAGCTGAGTTATCACCCATATTTCCATAAACCATAGCCTGAACGTTAACTGCTGTGCCCCATTCGTCAGGAATATCGTGCATTTTACGATAATAAACAGCGCGGTCGTTACTCCAGCTATTAAAAACAGCCATTACTGATCCCCAAAGCTGTGCCCAGGGGTCTTCCGGAAAGTCGTGACCTGTACTTTCTTTCACAGCTTTCTTAAAACGGGTTACAAGGGTTTTAAGATCTTTGGTAGTCAGGTCTTTATCTGATTCAATACCTTTTTCTGATTTCAGATGTTCCATAATTTCTTCAAAAGGATCAATATCTTCTTTTGAAGCCGGTTTCATACCCAGAACAACATCTCCGTACATTTGAATGAAACGCCGGTAAGAGTCCCATACAAAGCGTTCATCACCCGATTTTTTTATAAGTCCCGCTACAGTGGCTTCGTTCAGTCCAAGATTAAGCACTGTATCCATCATGCCAGGCATTGAAGCTCTGGCTCCTGAACGTACTGATAAAAGCAGAGGATTCTGGCTGTCGCCAAAATATGCACCAGCTTCTTTTTCAACCTTATGCAGATTATCTTCTACCTCTTTCTTTATAAGCTCAATAACCTTCTGTTCACCTTCGGCATTGTAGAGTGTACAAACTTCAGTAGTTATTGTAAAACCAGGAGGCACAGGTATTCCAATATTAACCATTTCAGCTAGGTTAGCACCTTTGCCACCAAGTAGATTTTTCATTTTTGAATCGCCATCAGCTTTATTACCACCAAAAAAATAAACATGCTTTGATGTTTTCTTGCTTACTTCTTTCTTCATAATGTATTGTTTATTAGATATTAAATTGAGTCGTTGAAAAAGGAAGTGCAAAAATACAAAAATTACTATTACAACATTGGTAACAAGTCATAAAGATAAAATAACCAACAGGATAAAATGGGATTATTAATTTTCCGGTACAATCTTTTGTATCACAATAAATGATTTTACCATTCCAAAAAAATATTCCTTATGAATTTCTGATCCAGAAAATAGTGTTTTCAACTCTGATTTTTTTAACAATCGTATTGTACGACATATCTCACGGGCTTTTTCTTTATCGGGAATCCTTGAATGCCATCCTAGATAGAAGTTCATTAATAGACGGGTTTTTAACCATAATGGCATAAACTGAAAAAAAGGAAAAAGAAAATGAGGTTCAACCGGAAAATAATAGTTTGGAGTTTGAAGAAATATTCCTCTTGCAATACGTTTCATTTCAGCAGCCATTTTATTCTGGTCATTAAAATCGCCAACATGCTCAATTACTGAATTTGAAAATGCAATATCGAATTCATTTTCGGCAAACTGGCTCATATCTCTGGCATCACCTGATATGCTTTTAATATTAGGATTCTTTACAGGTTCGGATTTTAAATTCAGTAATGTTATTTCACTATCAGGATTACCGGAAAATCCCATTTGTTCCCAGAACAGTTCAGTGCCACCTACATCAATTATTCTGACCGGTTTTGGAATATCTTTGATCAAATTAAGAAATAAGGTAAAGCGTTTTCTACGTAATTTATTAGCCAACGAATTGGGATTCTTGTTGTTAGATAAATTTTTCAGAAAGGATGGCATTAATTTTACTTGAAAGATGAGGCAAGCAAAAATAATTTAAATTACCTTTGAACCCTTTAATTATACAGCACTTTCTTAAAGGAACATTATTATGAATAAAAAGATTATGAAGAAAAAGGATAAAATGAGAAAAACAGAATCATTACCCAATTTTTCTTTACTTTTTTATTTTTTTGCAGGATTCCTGGTTTTGTTTTTACCGGTTTTTCATTATCCCAAAGCTATGGATGAGGCAATGATGCCCCGACTGCTTGTATTAAGCTTTTTTATTGGAATAATGACCCTGATAGTTTTTTTTGGTAATAACTATAAGAATCTGGATTTTTCAATATTAAGGCAAAAAATATTTCTTTTCCTTCTGGGCTTTTTCCTTATCACGCTTATCTCAATAATGTTTGCTTTCAATTATAAAGAAAGTTTCTACGACATTATTAAAACCTTTATTATGGTTTCGGTAACAGGGCTGGGAGCTGTTATTTTTTTGAACTATAAAGACTGGAGGGAACAATTAATAAAGATGATCGTGGTTGCTGCTCTTATTGCTCTGGCAATAGGAGCCTGGCAGTATTATTTTAAAGTGATTAAATCTGATAATGCTCTTTTACCTGATGGTCGTTCGGTTGTTTATGGTGTTTTTGGGCTTATGTTTCATAAAAATGAGTATTCAAGTCAGTTATTGTGGATGCTGCCGTTTTTGGGGTATGGATATTATAAATTCAGAGGTTCATGGCGATGGCTGACTCTAACTACAATTGTCATGATCCTGATAATGATAGTTTTGGTAAAAACCCGTGCAGTATGGGTTGGAATGGCTGTTTCTTTGTTTGTGGTAGCAGTGATTTTGATATTTTTTGCACGCAAATTACATTTTCCACTTATTCTCAGAAATATTATGGCAATTGGTATGATTGCCGGTTTACTGGGGGTTGTTGTCATTTTTAGTTTGCCAAAACCGGAGAACAGATATTCACTACTCGGAAGGATACGCTCAATTACTGAAACAACGTCGCCAGATAATATTCATCGTATTAATATCTGGAAAACCACTATTGAGATGATCAAAGAAAAACCTCTTACTGGTTATGGTGCAGGTAACTGGGAAATTCATGCAGCTTATTATTTTGATGGTCGTTTTGATCAGGTTCCGCAATTAAACTGGGGCACTCCGCATAATGATTATTTATGGATTTTTGCTGAAAAAGGGATTTTGGGGATACTTCTGTATCTGCTGATCTTTGGCACAGCTATTTTTTATCAGATAAAAATACTGATTCATGCAGATAATGATGATGACAGGATGCTTGCACTGCTGTTATTGGCCGGTATTGTATCATATCTTGGTGTTTCAGTGTTCAACTTCCCTTACGAAAGGATCAATCACCAGGTTTTTATGGGTTTAATTCTGGCTGCTTCAACAGTGTTATATCATCAGCTTAGCGAAAGGAAAGAATATAAACCGGCAAGGTTACCATTTGTATTGCCTTTACTGGCTTTTTCAATATTTGGAGTAATTTATGGAATAAAAACCGTTGAGCAGGAATCTCAGCTTAAATATGCACTTAGTGCATATCATAAAGAAAACTGGAAGGTAATGCTGCATTATTCAAAACTTGGTTATAATCCGCTGAAGAGTTTAGATCAGTTATCAAACCCACCGGAATACTATGAAGGACTGGCGCTGGCAAAGCTTGGCCGGCATAAGGAAGCCATTGTTGCATATGAAAAGGCTTATGAGCAATTTCCCAATAATATGTGGATAATCAATTGGATGGGGCAATCGTATTATCAGGTGGGGCGCTACAATGAAGCTATTGAATGTTTAACCAAGGTGATAAAGATAATTCCCGACCTCAGGGAAGCACATATCAGCCTGTCAGCTACCTATTATAAAATGGGTGATTATCAGAACTCGTACGATGCTCTGAAAGCTATTCCAGGCTGGGAAACTGATGAAGCTATTCAGAGAAATATGAAAGTTCTGGAAAATTTTATGGCTCAGGAAGCCGCGGAAAAATAACCAGTTGATTTGTGCTTATTAAAGGGCTTTGGGGTTTCAAAAAACAATTACTCATTAACAAAGCGAACTGCAGTGGATTTAAATCCAGCCCAGATTTCTTTTCCGTTTTCCAAACCTAACTTTTCGATTGATTCCTTTGATATTGATGCAATTAATGGAATACCGGCATTAATGCCAATTTCAAAACCAAGTCTGGCAGGTTCAATGCTTGTTATAACTCCTCTGAGAATATTGGTTGCACTGCTTTCAACAGGTTCGGAGGAAAGAAAAATATCTTCACTTCTGATCACAGCATAACCATTTCCATCAGGATGGTCAGTGAGGATGTTGATTATAACTCCGTTTACTTCCAGTTGCTTTGAGCCGGCTTTATTTGTAAGTAGTAGTCCTTTGAAAAAGTTGCGTATACCTATGAAGTTTGCAATAAATGATGAACGGGGATGATGAAAAATTTCGTCATAAGTGCCACATTGTGCAATAGTGTTGTTTTCAACAACTGCAATACGCTGTCCAAGTATTGCGGCTTCTTCGTAATCATGGGTAACGTGCAGGATAGTTTGTCCTTTTTGATTTAATTGACGCAATAAGGATCTGGTTCCTGACCTAAGCTGTACATCCAGCGCAGCAAGAGGCTCGTCAAGGAGCAATACGGCAGGCTTTATCATAAGGGTTCTGGCTAATGCAACACGTTGTTGCTCGCCACCGGATAATGTTGCAGGATTCCGTTTCAATAAATGTTCAATTTCCAGTTCTCTTGCCATTTGGCTGACCATTTCAGTCAGTTTAACTTTATTGCTTATCTTTTTTCGAACCGGATAGGCAATATTGTCAAAAACACTCATGTGGAAGAAAATTGCAAAATCCTGAAAAAGCAAACCAACTTCACGTTCCTGGATTGGAGCTTTAGTAATGTTTTTATTTTGAAGGTAAATATCTCCTTTTGTTGGTTGAAAGAATCCTGCTATCAACTCAAGAATCAGGGTTTTGCCTGCTCCTGAGGGTCCTAAAAGAATAAAATAATCGCCTTGATTTACGCTGAAGTCAACATTATGCATAGCAAAATTGCCGGCATTGAAATGAATATTATCCATTCTGAGAATTTCCATAAGTTCCTATCCTATTAGTGATCAACCGGAGAAAAATAAAGAAAACCAGACAAACGGCAAGAAACAGTACTGCAACAGGCCTGGCGTAATTAAGCCCAAATGAACTGAAACGTTCGTATATAATAACAGGTGCGATCATAGGGTGATAGGCTACGATCACTACAGCACCAAATTCACTCATTCCCCGGGCAAACATCATTATAAACCCTGAAACCACACTTCGCCAGGCAAGCGGCAGCGAAATGCTCATGAAAACCCTGAAGCGCGATGCACCCATGTTTAATGCAGCTTTTTCCAGCTTTTCAGGCACTGTCGCAAATCCATCGCGTGCTGCATTTATTAGGAACGGAATACTGACAAAAGCCATTGCCAGGGCAATCCCTGCGGGATTCCCTACTAAATCAATACCTATTGATGAAGCCATTTTCCCTACTGCCGAATCGCGGGATATAAACCCCAAAACAGCAATACCTGCTGCTGAATGAGGAATTACAACAGGCAGATCAATTATTCCTGATACCAACTGTTTAAATCTGAAGTTTTTTCGGGCCAGAAGCCATGAAAAGGGAACTGCAGCAATAGCAAATACCATAGTTGCTGCCATTGAGACCCATAAAGTAAGCCAGATACTGTTTCTGACTTCTGCTTCACCAACTGCTTCGAAAAGCTGAACCGGCGATGTGGAAAAAACCATGCCAACCAGTGGCCCGATAATAAAAAGCAGGATCAGTCCGCCAAGAAGTGAAAAAACTAAATAGAATGTTTTTGTTGAATTCAACACAGAACAGATTTTTTGGCGAAAATAGCATTTAACGAGCTATTAAAATCTGAAATCTTAAAATTGTTTGTAAGAGCTTTGGTGTTAATGTGCTGATAATTTCTCAGTCTGCTGTCAATTGCTGATGTTTTCTGATGCTTTCGAAATTAAATCTTTAAGATTCTCCGGTATTTCGGGCAGATTGTCAATTTTCAAAGGCATTACCGGTGGCTGTCCGTTTCTCTTCATTATTTCAAGTCCTTTTTCAGGGTTAAGCAGAAAAGCTAAAAAGGTCTCTGCAATTTCCGGGTTTGGAGCGGCAGAAGGAATAGTAACAGCATAAATCATTGGTTCACCATACATAACAATTGTTTCAACGGGGCTGGCTCCACGAAGCTCAACATTAACATGTTTATAATGGGTTCCTAATACAGGGTTGCCAAGATTAATGCTATCCGGCAAAATGACGTATTTTAATCCATGTTGTTCAGCTACACTGCGGTAGAGGAAAATATAATCAATTGTGTTTGTTTCAAGCAAGGCAAGTAAATCAACTTCTTTTGGCCTGATAAAGCGTGTGTCTTTTTCCAGCATACGCTGATAAAACCCTTCGGTGTTATAATATTCTTCAGCAAGCTGCCACATCAGCAGTGTCCTGTAACCACAGGGATCGGAGTTGGGATCAGACCTTCCGAACCTGACTTCAGATTGCTGTAAAATTTCAAACCAGTTACTTGCATTTATGCGATCAGAATATATTGACTTTTCAGAATAAACTACCGATAGCTCACTACGCGCATACGCAATGTACCATGATGCATGTTCGGGATACAGCAATTCTTCTATCACTTTATAATCAGCAGTAGCATAGATATCACAAATCCTGTTCAGATCAGTTATCTTTCGTGCCCCGGCAATACTGCCACTACTTTCTGTTAATACTTCAATATCAGGATATTCAATATTGAATTCCTTAATTATCTCCCGAAAAGGGTAGGCGAGACTTCCGGCATGAAAAATAGTAACTGTACCTGATTTATGTTCACTCTTCTTGCTGGCATTACATGCTGACATCAGAATTATTAGTAATAGCAGTGCAATTCGGTTCATTTGGATTATTTTAATTAAAAACCCCGCCAGGAGATTGATCCGGGTGGGGTACGATTCGTTTGATTTTTATTGACTAACCTGTAAATCCGGGTTCGATATCATTGCAGATCTTTCACTACTTCAATCACCTCAGGAAGGTCCATTCCCAGATCCTTCAGATGTTTTAAAGTAGGCACTCCATTTTTGTTCCAACCTCTGCGTTCGTAAACTGCATCTAATAACTGCTCATAACGGTTTTCACGATATTTACGGGTTGCAGCCATTTTTTCTTGCAGGGTCATCTTTTCAGGGTCCAGTCCGATTATCTCTTTAAGTTGTTTGTCGTAACGTTCCTGACGCGACAGATATTCTTCCTCAGTAACTGGTCCGGCAGCGCGGTAAGGTTGTGCATCATGTATGCGCAAACCGTAACCACGGCGAATATTAAATACTCGTTGGAAATTATAAACCCTCTCACTTTGCCTGATCATTTCATGTTTGTCAAAGTCTTTTCCGGTAACTGCCTTGTATATGGTAACATAGTTGTCAACATGCTCAGGTACCTTAGCCGGTTCATCAGTTTCAGCATTGTTTTCTGGCTCCACGTCATTCCATGGGAGTTTGCACAGCCCCTGCAAACCAAACCAAGTACGGAACATCGGAAAGTAATGAAGTGCTTCGGCTTTGTTTTCGAATGTGGGAATCTGATTATTGACCATATCCATGAAAATCAGCCATGCTTCATCGTGCTGGGGTCCTTTGTTTGTCATGGCATAACCACCCTGCTGTGCAAGCGATTCTTTTGAGATGTATTGCGAATATTCGAGACCTTTATTTTCCATTCCAATATCCTGTAAAAATTGCCGATCGCCCCATCCTTTCTCAGCGAACACTTCTTTCATTTTACGAACGCCCAATCCTGCGATAAGACCAAATCCTTCGCCGCGGGCAAGTTGATGAAGTAGTTCCATTGCACTGTCGGCATTGCCAAAATTGAGTTTAATTCCTCCAGTACGTTCATCATTCAGGATACCGGCTTCATAACATTCCATCACAAAACCAAGTATTGTACCCCATGAAATTGTACAAATCCCATAGGTGTCGCAATAAAAATTGGCTTCAATAGTGAAATCGGGATTGAAAATACCGGCACAGGAACCAAGAGAAGCTGCTGTTTCATATTCAGGTCCGTCAACAATTACACTTGAACCTTTATAAGGACCGGTACGAAGAATATAATTGTCAACACCTTTCGCACACGACATATTGCATCCAATCCAGCAACCATCAGGAACGCCTTGTGTGAATCTTTCCTTGTAAACATTTGAATGAATGCGTCCGGCATCAGGGTGGCTTCCAAATTTAAAATTATGGGTTGGCAACAGGTCGTAATCGTTCATGACATTGGTGAGATGTGCAGTTCCCTTTGAACGCATTTCAGCCTGACTATCATCAAGTTCGCGCATTTCACGGTTAAAGCGGCGCCCACGTTCCATGATAACTTCCAGATCCACAACATTGTTCATATTGCCTTTTACACCTTTTGTTCTGGCAACAATTGCTTTGACTTTTTTATCCATAAGTACTGTTCCGATTCCGCCACGTCCGGCTTGCTTCAAACGTACTTTCTTTCTTTTTACATCATAAAAACTAAAGTTAAGCATCCCGATCAGGCTGTGCTTTGCAGCACTTCCAACTGATACAACAGAAACATTTCTCATTTCTTTTTCATCGCCTGCAAAAATTTCAGTTAATGCTTCGGCAAGCAGATGACTATCTACTAGTTCATATGGAGCATCATATATTTCAACTACTTCACGAGTTTCGTCAATAAATATTATTACTTCGTTTTTGCTTTTTCCCTGAATTTCAATTGAATCAAATCCTGCAAATTTCATGAACGGACCAAAATAACCACCAACATTGCTGTCAATTACAATATCGGTTTGTGGCGAAATTGTTACCACCAGCGATTTTCCGGTACCTGAATACTGGGTGATCCCGCAAATAGGACCAGTGTTTATAATAACTTCGTTTTCCGGGTCATCCCATTTGGTATCAGGTTTTGTGCCATCCCATAACAATCGCAGTCCAAAGCCTTTACCACCGGTAAATTTGTTTATCATTTCCTGACTTACCGGTTTTTCCTTGATTTCATACCTGTCCAGATTTACGTAGAGTGTTCGGTTGTTATAACCTCTTTCGATTGGCTTCCACGTGTATTTAAACTGATTAAGTAATTTGTGGCTGTTTTTAATTTCTTCAATAGTCATCTTAAAAGGTGTTTATTATAAAAATAAATCATTTTCATTAGTCCACAAAATTAGATATTTTTTTGATTAATAAACAATGGTTGTTCTGTAAATATCAGCTAATTTCATTTTCAGCTACTGTATTATGAGGTTTTTCTTGAAAATCTCTTATGGGACTAAGAACAATTTGTTTTTTAATGATATTTATGCTTGTCAATTCATAATACTAAACCCGCGATGATAGACTCAAAATATTTGCTTAATAAAAATGTAATAGTTGAATTGCCTACCTTTGCAGATTCTGTATTATTAAATTATGATAGAATTCGAAGAAGCTTTGAAGATAATACTAAGCCGGGAAGTATTTCCTGAAGCTGAAGAAGTTGAATTATCCTGTTCAATTAATAGGGTGTTAGCTCAGGATGCGGTTTCAGATATGGATATGCCGCCTTTTAATAAATCGGCAGTTGATGGCTATGCATGTAGACGATCTGATCTGGCTGATGAATTGAAAGTGCTTGAAATAATACCTGCCGGGCAGATACCTCAGTTCAGAATAAAAGAAAACGAATGCAGTAAAGTTATGACCGGCGCTATGGTGCCTGAAGGAGCTGATTGCATTATTATGATTGAAGACGTTGAGGTGTTATCGTCAGATAAAATAAAATTCACTGCAGCAAAAACTTCTGATAATATCTGTTATACAGGAGAAGATATCAGGCTTGGAGACATTGTTCTTAAAAAGGGCTTGTTAATAAAGCCGCAGCATATTGCCGTCCTTGCATCAGTTGGATATTCAAGACCAAAAGTTTACAGAAAACCAAAAATAAATATTATCACAACCGGTGACGAACTGGTAGAACCTCATCAGAAACCAGATGCAGGAAAGATACGTAACAGCAATGCCTGGCAATTAATTGCCCAATGTGAGGCAATGAATGTATCTGTTGATTACTCAGGGATCGCACCTGATAGTAAAAAGGAGACTCTTACAATGATCCGTAAAGCTTTGGCCGATAATGATGTTATTCTTATCACCGGCGGTGTTTCTATGGGTGATTATGATTATGTTCCGGATGTATTGCAGGAAGCCGGCTTTACATTCCATTTCAAAAGTGTGGCTATGCAACCCGGCCGACCTACTTTATTTGCGTCTCACAAGTCCGGAAAATTCTGTTTTGGATTGCCGGGAAATCCTGTGTCGTCTTTCAATCAGTTTGAATTGCTGGTTAAACCACTTTTGTATAAAATGATGGAGCACGATTATAAACCTGTTGTTTTGCAACTTCCTCTGGCAAAGGACTTTTATCGTAAAAAATCGAAAAGACTTAACTTTATTCCGGTACTCCTCAATTCTGATGGAGAGGCTTTACCTGTTGAATACCATGGTTCGGCTCATATTAATTCTTTGAATGATGCGTACGGATTGATGAGTATTCCTATTGGAACCACAGAGATTAAAAAAGGAGATATTGTAAATGTACGACCGGTTTGACCGCCATATCAACTATCTGCGTATATCGGTTACTGACCGGTGTAACCTCAGATGCCAGTATTGCATGCCTGAAGAGGGAGTTAAATTGCTTACTCACAACGACATATTAACTTTTGAAGAAATTCAGGAAGTTACCCGTATAGCTGTGAAGCTGGGGGTTGATAAAGTACGTATTACAGGTGGTGAACCTTTGGTTCGGAAAGGTGTTGTTCAGCTTGTAGGAGATCTTGCAAAAATTGATGGTATCAGGGATCTGAGTATGACAACCAATGGTGTTTTGCTGTCAAAATTTGCCGGATCACTTGCAGATGCCGGGCTGCATCGTGTAAATATCAGCCTCGACACGTTGGACCCTATAAAATATAAGCAAATCACCAGGAATGGAAAACTGTCGGACGTGCTGGATGGTATTGCAGCAGCAAAAGCAGCAGCATTATTACCCATCAAACTGAATTGTGTAGTCAGGGAGAATTCAGACGAACCTGATGCGCAAAGTGTGGCTGAGTTTGGTAAAGAGCATGGGTTTGAAGTCCGGTTTATTCACCAGATGAATCTGAACACAGGCGAATTTCATATTGTTGAAGGTGGCAGCGGAGGCGATTGTGAAAATTGTAATCGTTTAAGACTTACTGCTAACGGAAAGGTTAAGCCCTGCCTTTTCAATGATATGGAATTTGATGTCAGAACCCTTGGTGCTGAAGCAGCCTTGCTGGCTGCCATACGCAATAAACCATTTTGCGGGACAATAAATCATCAGAACAGTTTTTATAATATCGGAGGTTAGAGTATGAAAAAATTAACACATACTGATGCAAAAGGCAAAGCCAATATGGTGGATGTGACTTCAAAACCTGATCAGATCAGGCAAGCCACCGCCGAAGGTTTTATACATCTGAACCTACAGGCATTGTCTCTGGTTCGTGAAAACAATATCATGAAGGGAGATGTGCTGACCGTGGCTGAAATTGCCGGAATTCAGGCTGGTAAGAAAACTTCAGAGCTTATTCCTTTATGCCATCCGCTTCCACTTACAAAAATCGCAGTTGAAACTTCTGTTGAAGAAACCGGTATTCGGGTGAAAGCAATAGCTCGTTGTACAGGTAAAACAGGTGTGGAAATGGAAGCCTTAACCGCAGTATCAGTAGCTTTGCTTACAATTTATGATATGTGCAAGGCTGTTGATAAACAAATGGTTATTGACCAGATCAAGCTTATTGAGAAATCAAAAATTTGAATATCCGGTCATTAGCCAAGCCTTACCGGAACTTCTTAATATTCAAAAGGTTCGCAACAATCTGTTAAAAAACAAAATCCAATTTCTTTATCATCAGTTGTTTGTTACAGGAAAAGCAACTGAGTAATAATAAAGATCGGCAGTAATATTACCAGAGAAAACTTAATCATATAACCAAAAAAGCTCGGCATATCAATTTTGTTTTCTTCGGCAATAGCTTTAACCATAAAATTAGGACCATTACCAATATAGGTCATTGAACCAAAAAATACTGAACCTACTGATATGGCTTTCAAAAAGTTTTCGGGAATGCCAGCAATAAAGCTTGTAGCAGCACTGGTGTCAAGACCAAGGGCAAGATTGTAAAATGAAATTGCTGTAGGTGCATTGTCGAGGAAAGAACTTAATGCTCCGGTTGCATAATAAAAATGCGTTACCGTATCAACACCAAGAGTCTTTGCATTTGTTTCGAGCCAGATCAAAGCCGGTACCATAGTTGTGAAAATACCAAGAAACAAAAAAGCTACTTCAATAATTGGTCCATATGTGAATTTATTTGCCTGGCGTAGTTTCTTAGAAGTGAAAAGTAATGATAATACAGCCATGCTCAAAATAGCAAATTCGCGGATAAAAGCCAGATAGGCATTGTTCCCTATAGCAGGAATATATTGCTGATTTAGGAATGCCACTGAAAGAACAACTCCTGCTAAAAATATAAAATTAAAGCCTCCTCTTAGTCTTATGGGCGACACATCAGTTTTATCCAGGATAATATGCGCCGGGTGCTCTTTTTTGTAGTAATAATTATCGGTAAAGAAATAAATGATTAGTAACAAACCGTTCGCAAATAACCACTCAGGGACTAAATGGAAAAACCATGTAAAAGGAGCACCTCTAAGGTACAAAAGGAACAAGGGTGGATCACCAAGCGGTGTAAGCAGACCTCCGGCATTGGCAACAATAGCTATAAAAAACAGTATTGTGTGCATCTTGAATTTACGCTGAGTATTGGTATTTATTACCGGACGTATAAGCAACATAGCTGCACCGGTAGTACCCATAAACGAAGCAAGAACTGCACCAATAGCAAGAAATAGTGTGTTTATTGACGGTTTGGCTTCAATGTCACCGCTAAGGTTTATACCTCCGGTTATTACGAATAATCCGCCAAGCAATATAATAAATGGTATGTAATCGAAAATCAACTGATGTTCAAGATTGTGAAGAAAACCGGTAGCAATCAGGTAAATAGCGGTAGGAATACCTAATGCAAGTGATACTATTAGTTTGTTTCTGTTGTTTTCCCACCAGTGATGGAACAAAAGCGGACCAACCGCTATGGTCATCAGCATTAAAAAGAACGGAATTGAAGCATATAAAGGTATGCTTTCAGTTACACCAGGATTCATAAATAAAACTGTTTTAAGTTTTTAAAAGTGCGCAAAAATAGGAAAACATTAATAAACATTAATTTGTTCATCTGATTATTTAATTTAAAAAGTAAAGAACATTGCTGGAAATCAGGTTCTATTCACAAATTAAAGAAAAAAGACAGGTAGTGTATTGCTAAAAAACAACACGCCTGTCTTATTGTTTTTTACTGAATAGTTCTGAAATATGACTATATTAGGGAATGCTTGCAATTTTCAGCGCTTTCCTTTCTGGATATGACCATCAATTGTCTTTTTCCATTTCTCAATGATCTGTTCCTCACCTTTTAGCTGACGATCTTCATTCTCATTGAAAAATTCCAGCATATCATTTTGTTTTTCTGCATTCTTACGGGTAAGAACAAGATCCAGCGCTTCAATAGTATTAAAACCGCTCTTGCCTGAAGAAGAAGTTTGTATTTTTTTCTGTATACTGCATTTATCAATTTGTGATAGATCAACTACATATTCCCTGGTAGCATCATTTTCGAGTTTAATGTATATTAACTTACCTTGCATATCATCCACTCCTATTCCATAAGAGTTATTCCAGAATTCAGGTTGATTTACAGTCAGGTTATTATTTGCAAGTGATTGCTTAAAAGCTTTTGTTAATTTTCTAAGTCCTTTGGTTTGATTTCTTTGAAAAAACCATAATGGTATGATACATAATAAAATAAGTACTAAGCCTATAATTAATGAATACGATTCCATAATTTCTTTTTGTTTTAATTAATGAAGTATATGTTGAAAGTAATAATGCTACAGATAACTGAGCCAGCCAGTTGAAAATGAAATAACTGAAAGGGTCAGTACTATAGATAAAAAAAAGCCGGGAAAATAATTATTGCCTTACCAGAAATAATTAAATGGGAAGATGATTGCCGAAATTGGCAGGCTTATGGTAATATGGCAGCAAAAATCAAAGTAATGTACCAGCGAACATTTATTTCCTGAAACATTAAAAGCTGCAGTAGTTATGGCTTTAAAAATCCTTTTTAAATCGTGTATATAATTATTCCAGTGCGTCTGGTTGGTGTCATTTTTCGGAAGGATACAGTATAACAGAAGATTGTCAGGAAGTGATATTTCTGTTGTACGACTACTGATCTCATTTGCCTGAAAAGGAATATCAGCAGCAGTAATGTTGCTGTTCAATATCAGGCTGAGCATGATTGCCTGAAACCATAAAAATAGTTTCAATGAGTTTTTCATGGTGCAAAATTATAACGAAAATCTGAATAATTATCCTAATCAGGCAAAGATTGAGAAATATTTTTTACAACAATGCTTGTTTGAATTTCTGAATATTGTTTTTTATGCCTGCAATCTGTGTGGTGTTCTGCGGTATTAAGCTTTTAGAGAGATTGTACCGCAAAATTTTATTACGGAAATTTGTTTTAACATAAGCTGAAAGACAGATGGTTTGTTTTCGATGTATATCTTTGTCGCAAATATTGAAACAAAAATGATACCTGTCAACCATACTAATGTTTCAGATGATATTTGTTTAGTGAAGTTTTGCTGCGATCTGCCAAAATGTAAGGGTGCCTGTTGTGTAGCCGGAGATGCCGGAGCTCCCCTTGAAATTGAAGAAATTGACATACTTCAGGAAAACCTTGATGAGATCATTCCTTATATGACCCCTGAAGGCATTAGAACAATAAAAGAACAGGGAGTATTTGATTATGATGCAACGGGTAATTATGTTACTCCGCTTGTCAAAGGCAGAGAATGTGCATTTGTTTATTTTGTTGGGAAGATTGCGTTTTGCGCCATTGAAAAGGCATTTGAAAATAATAAAATTGATTTCCGCAAGCCTGTTTCCTGTCATCTTTATCCTATAAGAATAACATCATATCAGGATTTTGATGCTTTAAATTATCATAAGTGGTCAATTTGCAATAAGGCTCTTCGTAAAGGTTCAGAGCTTAACCTGCCTTTGTATGTTTTTCTGAAAGGCCCTCTGATCAGAAAATACGGGCAGGCATGGTATGATGAACTGGTAAGGATAATTGAAACCATGGATAAAAAAAAACGATAGAATGCTTGTAGTTCACATTCTATCGTTCAGCTTGTTTATTTGTCTGCAACACTGTCTTATTCTGTCTCGGTGGTTGCAGCCAACGATGCCAGTTCTTTATCAATATGGAAAAGTCCGCCTTTGGCTTCACCAGCAAGGTTCAATTTATCAATAACACCCTTTACCAGGCTTTCTTCTTCAATTTGTTCTTCCACAAACCATTGCAGGAAATTCAGGGTTGTATAATCTCGTACTTCCATACAAAGGTGTGCCAGCTCGTTGATACTGTTTGTAACAAGAACTTCATGCTTAAAAACTTCATCAAAAAGACTTTTCAACGATGTAAACTCAAGTGCAGGCTGCTCAAGTGAACACAATTTTGTATGGCCACCACGATCGTTAAGATATTTGACGATCTTTAACTGGTGCATTCTTTCTTCGTCACTGTGTTTGTACAGGAATTCAGCAGCGCCGGGATAACCCTGCACTTCGCACCATATTGCCATACTCATGTAAATACGTGATGAGTGTTCTTCCAACTTGATCTGTTCATTTAATGCTTTAGCAACTTTTTCTGAAATCATAATACCTATATTTTTCTGTTAGTAAAATTGTTCAAAACTTCGTTAATAAAACAATTACTGATGATATTAGTTTGAGCGAAATTAAAATAATTAATAGGTTTGAAGCATGAAACGGAACTTTAATTTTATTTTGCGGACTTGAAGTGAGGTTATCAGATCAGTAAAATCATACTTACATTTGTTTTACAGATGATAATCTGTTAAACCTGAAATACATTAATAATAATGCCTTTAACAATATTTTCCGATGAAAGCTTTATGAGGGAAGCCTTGAAAGAAGCAGAAAAAGCTTTTGAGCTTGATGAAATTCCCGTTGGCGCTGTAATAGTTTGTAATAACAGGATTATAGCCCGTTCGCATAACCTGACCGAACAGCTTAACGATGTAACAGCACATGCCGAGATGCAGGCAATTACTGCTGCTGCAAATTATCTCGGCGGTAAGTATCTTACTGACTCTATTTTATACGTTACCCTTGAGCCTTGTGTTATGTGTGCCGGAGCTATTTTTTGGGCACAAATTTCAAGACTTGTGTATGGAGCCTCAGACGAGAAAAGAGGATTCACAAAAACCGGAACCGGTATTTTACATCCTTCCACCACAATTCAACATGGAATCCTTGAAGAAGAATCAATGATACTGCTCAAAACCTTTTTTAAAAATAAAAGATAACCTTATGGTTTAGAGCTGGTTATTCAAAAATTTCGACAAGCTTTTTTTGTAAATCATCGCCGGTAATATTGCGGGCAATGATTATTCCCTGCGGGTCGAGCAGAACATTTGAAGGAATGGCACTGACTGAATATAATTGTGCTGCTTCGTTATTCCAGTATGCGAGATCAGAAACATGATGCCATGTGAGATTATCGGCATGTATAGCCTCAATCCATTTTTCACGGTCACGGTCGAGTGAAACACCAAGAATATCAAATCCTTTATCTTTATACTTCTGAAAGGCAGCAACAACATTAGGATTTTCACGACGACAAGGTCCGCACCACGATGCCCAGAAATCAATCAGCATATATTTCCCAAGTAAAGAAGAAAGAGTAACAGGAGCATCAGTAGTGTCGTTCATGGTAAAATCCGGAGCTTTCATACCAATCTGGACATTTCTTAGTTTTTCAATTCTGTCATTCAGGTCCTTAACATAGGTGGAGGTTTTTAAATCAGGGCTAATTCCGGAGCTTATCTTTTCCAACTGCTCATAATCAAGAATATAGATATTTCGCAGTGCTATGAATGCAGATACCGGTGAATTAACATTTTCTGTTATATAACGTATGATATAGTCGTTCTTGAGTTGCTCAACACTGTCGTATTGCTTTTCTATCAATGCAATACGGGCTTCATTATCCGGAACCGAAGCGGCTTCACGGTATTCAGTATATATACCCTGCAGCGTTTTATCAAAAACAAACACATCGTCCTGATAGGTTTTATAAATATCATGACTCTTTGAACCGCTTACCAAAGGGTTACTTTGGTCCTGCAGATTAATGACTATATTTATATTTCCGGGTTCAAGGAAAAGAGAAATATATTCGGGGCTGTCACTTAGTTTGAGATATGTGAACTGAGGATAATCAATTTCACCTTTAAAGGTGAATTCTCTGTTTTCTACCGTAGTGGAATCAAGTGTGATAAATTGTCCTTTTTCTCTTTTAAACATGTATATGTAGCCGGCTGCGTCAGCATCAATTTCTCCGTGTAAAGTAAAAGCCTTATCTTTAACTTCATTGGTTTTACAGGCTATCATAAAAACAGGAAGCATGATTAGTGTCCAGAATTTTTTCATAATGGTGAAAATTTAATTAAGAATCAGATTGATGTTTAAAATAGAACAAATATTGTGTAATAATGATCAATATCAATGTAAGTAATGAACTGAGCCCGGTTCTTAGCATTGTTCTGAATATTTCAGAAAATCTGAATATTTCAAGCAGATAAAGACTAAAATGATGTATTATTACCAGAATTACCGAATAGGTAAGAAAGGTCTGTACACCCATAGCCTGAAGTGACGGATAGTTACCCGATACACTATCCTGTTTTGGAAGAACCAATTTGAGTATTCCCGGTCGTAAAAATCCGGCAAAAACAGTTGCAGCAGTGTGAATACCCTGTTGAGCCGAAAACAAATCAATAGTAAAGCCTGTAATAAATGAAATTATCAGAAGCAGCCATCCGGGTAATTCATAGGGTAACATTAAAATAAACAGGATGTACAAATAAGGGTTTGCATACCCGGCAAAACGGATATTGTTCAGAACCAAAACCTGAAATAGTACTAATAATAAGAATTGTAAAATCACTTTCAGATACTGGCTCATAGTTCTATATTACATGTTTTTAGATGGATATGTCAGTAATAATTGAAAGTAGTTCGTCACGCTCATTGTTCCTTACCACATAAACATGGGATATATTATTGTAATCAGCTGAAAATAAAAGCGTTGCAGTATAAAAATGATCTCCTTTGTCGATATAATAGTCTTTTACTGTACCTATCATAATATCAGGCGGAAATATGAACGAATAACCACTGGTAACAATAGTGTCGCCAGTAGTAATATTAACATGTGAGGGGACATCACTGAATGTACCGATACGATAGTTCTTACCATCCCATGACAGCGACCCCTGAAAATTGGTGTTCAAAAATCGTCCGTTTATTTTTGCATTACTGTTTAAAACCGACATTACCCACGAATATTTATCTGAAGTATTTATTACTATCCCCACAACGCCATCGGACGAGATCACAGCCATATCGGGCTTTATGCCGTGCTGCTGCCCTTTGTCTATCATCAGATAATTATTTCTTTTGTTTATTGAATTGCTTATAACTTTTGCAGGAATGAACTCAAATTTGTTTTCGGTTAGCGTATCCTGAGGATAAGTATGTGTTTCTTCTGAACCCAATTGATATCTTTCTATTCTTTCATGCAATCTTGCATTTTCCAGGGCAAGCGATGTGTTTACTTTTTTCAGAAACAAATATTCTGAAACGCCTGCTTTCCATTGGTAAACAGTTCCCGTAACTTTATTGGCATTATTTATAAGAATATACCTCTGATAGTAGGTGTTATTGATAATCATTGTAAAAGCAATGAGTTCAAGCACAAGAAAAAGTAGAAAGAACTTATGTTTTACCAATAAAGCCAGAAGGGTTTGCATGGCTGTGTTTCTCAGTCAATAGCTAAAAATTATTTTATCAGGAAGTTGAATCTGTCGAAATTTCTCAAGGCTATTCCGGTTCCTCTTGCTACTGCTTTTAGCGGAT
>MTBK01154581.1_pt2 | contig 20913 bp, 12 predicted proteins | sample 1535981 | NCBI WGS metagenome assembly MTBK01 (sample SAMN06109225, study PRJNA356200) | anaerobic digester metagenome | isolation source: biogas reactors fed with pig manure or primary and secondary sludge | place: Spain | collected 2016-06-30
ATCCTGAAGGAGTATATACCATTGAATTTGAGAGTGAAGGTATTAAGAGTCCTAGAATAAAATTAATACTTGAAAAAGATAGTAGTAAATTACCTTTGAAAATAAATATTACATAATGGATGCAAAAGCAAGAGCAAGAACAACTTTTTCAACACAAGATCATCTCGAAGTAAGGGACATTGTTGATGATTTAATAGTTACTAAGACAGGTACAGTAGCTATGATAATACAAACATCTGCAATTAATTTTGACCTGTTAGCAGAGTATGAGCAAGACAGTAAGGTATATGCTTTTGCTGGACTTTTAAACTCTCTAAATTTCCATATACAGATACTAATTCGTACTAAAAGGGTAGATATCTCTAACTATGTAGATTACCTTAAATCTCAAGAACATAATACTATGTCAGAAGGGCTTAGAAAACAACTTCAGATATATACACAGTTTGTACAAAATCTAATAATCCAAAATGATGTACTAGATAAAAACTTTTTCTTAGTAATCCCTTACAATCCTGCAGGAGAGATACCTGTTAGTAAGATCTTCCCTTCTAAGAAGGAGAAGAAAGAGACAGAGAGATATCAACAGATAAAACAGGAACAATTAATAGAAAAAGCTAAAATATTTCTATCTCCTAAGAGAGATCACATGCTTAAACAGTTAGCTAGAATGGGTTTAGTAGGTCACCAACTTACTACAAAAGAACTAATAACTGAATTGTATACAATATATAATCCAGATGACGAATTTAATATACGGTAATGGAAGACAAAAAGATTATGTCACAAACAATGGAGAGGTTAGAAGAGAGAGAAAAAAATCTCCCTGAGAACAAGTACGCCTCTTTTCGAGATGATTTAAAAAATAGGCTTGGTAGTACAACAGAGAGAGATAAGGAGGAAGAACAAAAGAAGAAGAAATATAATGAGCCTGAAGAAATAAAAAAGAAGCATCCTTTCTTCAAATTCTTAGATAATTTTATACCTACCAGCAAGGAGATAAAGCCTACCTTTAAACAGGAACGACCACTAACAAAGTATGATGGTTTTACAACACAAGATATTATTGCACCAATAGATATAGAGGTAGATTTCAATCATTTACAGATGGGAGATTTTTACTTCAAGACCTTTTTTGTAAGTGGTTATCCTAGGTTTGTAGGTCCTAACTGGTTATCCTCTATAATCAACTTTGAGCACTCTCTAAGAATTAGTACTTTTTACTACCCAGTAGACTCCAAAGTTATACTTGATAAACTCAAAAGAAAGATTGGAGAGATGGAGGCTACAATATATGGACAGATGGAGGAACGGAAAGTAATAGATCCTTCAGTTAAGGTTGCTCTATCCGATGCACAACAATTACAAGACTCTATCGCAGAAGGAACAGAGAAATTCTTCCATTTTACAATGTACATTACAATTTATGCTCCAACTGTAGATCTTTTAGAGAAATATAGTCGTAATGTTATCTCTACATTAGCTGCTATAAATGTAACTGCAAAAGCTGCTACTCTTCAACAAGAACCTGGCTTTATCAGTACCCAACCTATCGGTCTTGACAAGCTTTACATTACTAGGAATATGGATACTACATCTCTAGCTACTACGTTCCCATTTGTAACATCAGAGCTAACAATGGATCATGGAATTATGTATGGGATTAATATGCATAATAATAGTTTAGTAATCTTTGATCGTTTTGAACTTGAGAATGCTAATGCCGTTGTCTTTGCAAAATCAGGAGCAGGTAAAAGTTACTTTGTTAAGCTAGAGGCTGTAAGAAGCCTTATGTTAGGAACAGAGGTAATCATTATTGATCCAGAGAGAGAGTATGAAGATCTCTCTAAAGCAGTAAATGGCTCATACATATCATTCTCACAAGACAAAGGACACAAAATGAATCCATTTGAACTCTCTGGAATTACAGAAGAGGATGATGAAGATGAACTAAGAGCTAAACTTCTCTCTTTGCAAGGGTTCTTTAAAATTATGTTCGATGGTTTAACAAGTATTGAAGCTTCTATTGTTGATAGAGCATTGATATTAACATACAGAGAGAAAGGTATTACTTTTGACCCTATTACTCAAACAAAAACTCCTCCTATGTTGGAAGACTTCTACAAAGTGCTTAAGGGTATGGCAGAAACAGAAGCACATGAGCTTGCAAGAAGAATGGAGAAATACATTATTGGTAGTGGTGCTGGGGTATTCAACGAAGCTACTAACTTCGAAATAGATAACCCCTTTACTGTGTTTAGTATTAGAGATCTACAAGAAGAATTAAAACCATTAGCAATGTATCTAATGTTAGATTTTATCTGGACTATAATTCGAAAAAAGAGAAAAAGAAGATTCTTAGTTGTTGATGAAGCATGGTACATGATGCAGAGAGAGGATTCTGCTAGATTTATGTTCTCAATTGCCAAGAGAGCTAGAAAGTATTATCTAGGATTAACAACAATCACTCAAGATGTAGCAGACTTTATGACTAACGAGATGGGACGCGCTATCATTTCAAACTCTTCACTACAGTTCCTTATGATGCAAAGCCCTTCTTCATTAGATAGATTACAAGAGACTTTCAATCTCTCTGATGGAGAGAAACACTTTCTGTTAACATGTGATAGAGGACAAGGACTCTTCTTTGCAGGACCTAATCATGTTGCAATACAGGTACTCTCAAGTGTTATGGAACACGAGTTAATTACTTCAGATCCAAGAGAGGTCGAAGAGATAAAAAAGAGGGCTCACTTACCAGATACTAGAACAATAACTGAATTAGCAGAGATTTTTGATTCTCCTGCAACACAACAGAGTATCACAACAGATGCTCCTAGGACACGTGATACCTTTGAAAAGGCTGTAGGAAGGAGAAAGGAAGATATTCAAACCATACAAGAGGAGAGAAGAGATTATCAAAGAGATTTAGAGGAAACTCTTAGAGAACAGGAGGAAACTCTAAATCCTGATAAATATGCATACAAAGAATCATCTGGTAAAACAATTGCAGAAAACACATTAACAGGACAGATAATCAAAGAGAGAGAAGATATACAGAGAGGTAAATTACATATTACACCGCAAGGAGTAGTTGGAGATACTAATGATGAGCAACCAGAATAGTGATAATACAATTAATAGGTACTCTTTAACACACAAATCAAATGTGGTTGATGTAAACAAGCATCTAATTAATCACTCTGAAGATATTAAAAGAGAAAACACTCAGCAAAAGGACTCTCCTCCAGCATATGTTATCCGTGCTACAGAAGCATTAAGAATTGTTAATCCATTTAGAGGAGTTTAACTGAGAGGACCTTGATCTGCTAAAACATACTCTCTAAGATTCTCAGGAGATATGATAATAGGGGGTGTCTTCCCCTCTACTATCTCTCTAGCAGCACTCCTTATCATTGTTGCAATATTCCTTTCCAACTGCCTTAAGCCTGCATCAAAACCTACTGGACGAATTATTAATGGCCATACTTCTTCCATAATCTGAACATACTCCTTAGTAAGGCCTGTGTTTGCCAATACTCTTGGTAGAAGATATGACTGCGCAATAACTTTTTTCTCCTCATCAGAGTAACTTGTAAATCTAATTACCTCTAGCCTATCTAAAAGAGCTGCAGAGAGACCACCTAAATTATTTGCTGTACATACAAAAAACACCCTAGAGAGATCTACAGGATAATCAATATAGTGATCTATAAAGGCATGATTCTGCTCAGGATCTAGAATTTCTAATAGGGCTGCCATAACATCATTAAGTAGTCCTACATTAGTAGCAGCCTTCTCAATCTCATCTATTAATATTACTGGATTCATAGTACCTGTTCTCACTAAAGCTTTGATAATTTGACCTGGTTCTGAATCTAGTTCATGTCTAGGAACACCTCTCAGAGTTCTTACGTCTCCTATTGCCCCTAATGATATTCTTACAAATTTTCGCCCCATTGAATTAGCAATAGATTCTGTTATAGAGGTTTTACCTACACCTTGTAAGCCAACAAAGAGTAAAACAGGAGCAACTACTCTTGTAACTTCTCTTTGATTAATAGGTAGTTCAGTATCTCTGTGTACCCTTCGTGTCTTTAACTGCATCACTGAGAGATAATCTAGTATTAGATTCTTTACTGTATTCATACCGTAGTGAGTTGTATCCATAATCTGTTTAGCGTTTTGAATATTCAGATTGTCTTGCGTAACAGTAGCCCAAGGAATTCTTGTTATCCAATCTACATATTTATCAATCTTCTCAAATTCAGAGCTATAACTACCTAATTTGGCAATCCTCTCTAATCTATCAACAGAACGCATTGTCTCTTCTTTCAGCTCAACAGGTGCATTTGAAGAAGTTAGTTTGTTCCTTAACTGAACAATTTCAGCAATCATATCCCCTGCAACACCCTGACTGCTACTGGGAGATTGATAATTTGTCGGATTTAAATTCATATTAGATACTATCACATTTAAGACCCTGTTTACCTGACCTATAACATAGTAAGAAGAGGGATCTTCTTGTATTAAGACTAGTCCAAGGAAGAGCTACATAGAAGCTACTTATTCAAAACATTCTTAACACTCTACAATAGAATACTTTTTAGAAATTCATCCATATCTTACTTGCCTGTACAGTCATATCACCCTTGTATTTACTACCTAAACTATCACTACCATAAGGTCTTTCACAGTTACTACTTATCTCCTCAAAAGCTAATTGTGCTATCTTCATTCCTGCATATATTCTTATCGGTAGTGGTGACAAGTTAACCATCTCTAGAGTTAACCTTATTCGATTCCCTGGGTCTAAAAAGCCCCCTGTTACATGTATTATCAACCCTATTCTTGCTAAAGAACTTTTACCTTCAAGTCTACCTACATGTTTTGAGTCAACACCGGTAATCTCTCGAATATTCCCTAATACTAACTGTCTAGGCTCAATTACAAAGCCTACCTTCTCATCAATCTCATCTTTTATCATTAAATCCTCTATAGGTTTCTTAACATCTATAATACTATGTTTATCAGTATTAAAAGTTAAAATGGTTTTATCCAGATGTAAATCATACGATGCAGGTTGTAAGTTCTCTTCAGAGAAAGGTTCAATGGAAATCTCTCCTGTTTCTAACTTCCTCCTTATATCTCTATCTGCTAATATCATCTTTTAAGTAATAATATATTAACTTCTATCAAGAAACTGCTCTCTACTATGTATATCTGGTTCTGGAATTGATTCTAGGAGAGAACTCCAGATACAATCCATATCATTTAGTAATTCCAACCAGCTATATACTAATTCCCTGTAAGCTATATGCCCACCAGGTTTTACTCTTAAGTTTATAGTATATTGTAAATCATCAAAAGATGCATAGAAACAGTACCTAGTACTGTGTGCATGGGGTAGTAGATACTTAGTATACTCTCTAGATAACTCCTCGTCCATAAACTCCTGTGATACTTCTCTCCACTGCTTAATTGAATCATATGTACCACAGAGTACATTCATATATTCAGCTCTTAATTCTTTTAATTCTTCTATCTCTAAATAGTTACATAGAAAGAAACAATCTTTACTATCTCTGTTTAGTTCATTATCAATATCTATTTCATCATGAAAAAGAGGAACAAATCTCTCCATACTTCTATGCCTATTTAAATCTTTCAGTGTACCTAGTGAGGACATCCCTTCTATCTTTATAGCACCAGATTGAGCAATATTTCCTAATAAATTATGATGACAGTGATTCTTAAATAATATTTTACCTAGATTTTTACTATCATTCTCATCATACTCTAATTCATTACTACTACCTAATGGATTAAGAAGAAGTTCATAGTGAGTCAGAAGAGTATCTATTGTATTAGAGTTGTAACTAATAGTACAAGATCTCTTCTCACATCCTTCTGAAATATATTCTCTCTGAGAAGATAAATCCTTCTTAATATATTCTAATACTTCTTTAGTAGATTCTTTTCTACAATAATTTGCATCTGTGTGTCTAATTAAACCATCAGCTTCTCTAATATATCCAGGGATCTCTATATCAGATTTGCCCAAGAGATTAAGTAACAGGTTACCAACCTCATTATCAACAACACTATCACCAGCACTCAAGTATGATATTAATTCAGACCAATTTCTTGCAGACATTACTGCACCCATGCTAGTTTGTAAACCCATAGGGAGTAAGTATCTAGCAACATCAAAACTTCTAGCTTGTAAGACACTCTTTTCATCCTCACTTATCTTGTAATACTTCTTCAGTGCTTTCTTAGTCATCTCTAACAATCTAGTGTAGTCATTCATCTGTTTTAGTATTATTTTGTCATACTCTTCTCGTATTTTTTTCTCTTTACATACTTCTTCTGAGATACGGATAAATTTGGGCTCTTTAAAATCTTGATATCTTGTAGATCTCTCCTGTCCTGCAATAACAGAGTTTAAATAGAAAATTTTCATAGCAGTAATCATCGGAATATTTTCTACACAAACAAAAAGGTCTGCCATATCACCAACAGACTTATGCCCATACCCATGAAATATCTTTTCTAGTCTATCTGCTGCATCAGTATTATTCTCAATAATCTCTTTAGCAATATCTATAATTGAATCTGCAGATCTACTATACCTTGCACCTAGATAAGCATTTATAGATGGTTGTTTCTGTTTACTGTTCTGCAGTAGTGTATTAACCTTAAATTCATTCCATTTAGAATCAGACGCTATGCCTGCAATCTGTAATTTCTCATTAAAAAAACCTCTCACAAAGATAATGTTACAAATTATCTATACCCGGAATTGGGAAATCTTCTGTAAACTCCTCTATCTCTCTCTTAATCAGTTCAATATTTTTCTCTGATGAATCTCTTAAGAGTCTATCTATATACTCTGCAACTTTAACCATCTCACTCTCTTTCATACCTCTTGTTGTAATAGCAGGAGTACCTATTCTTACTCCTGAAGGATCCCAAGGTTTTCTCTCATCAAAAGGTATACTGTTTTTATTCAATGTAATACCTATTTTCTCTAACATATCCGAGACTTCTTGACCTCCCATATCTACACTCTTTACTGTATCTATCAGAAAGAGATGGTTATCCGTACCTCCAGATACAATAGTAAAACCTCTATCAATTAGAGCATCAGATAGTACTCTAGAGTTTTTTACGACCTGTTTAATATATTCTTTAAACTCCTTAGTACTTGCTTCCTCTAAAGCTACCGCTATACCTGCAGTAACATGATTGTGTGGGCCTCCCTGTAGGCCAGGGAACACTGCCTTATCTATATCCTCTGCATACTCCTCTTTACACATAATCATAGCTCCTCTAGGCCCTCTGAGTGTTTTGTGTGTAGTAGTAGTTACTACATCAGCAATATCTACAGGAGAAGGATACTCCCCACCGACTATCAATCCTGCTACATGAGCTATATCTGCAACAAGTATAGCTCCGACTTCATCTGCTATCTTTCTAAATTCATTCCAATCTACAATTCTAGAATATGCTGTAAAACCACTCCATATTAATTTTGGTTTATGCTCCTTAGCAATCTTTCTTACCTCATTGTAATCAATATATCCCTCCCTATTTACACCGTAACTTACAGAATCAAAATATTTACCAGTAAGAGACACCTTAAACCCATGTGTTAGGTGTCCTCCTGCAGATAGATCCATACCCATTGTTTTCTCTCCAGGTTTTAGGAATGCGTAATGTACAGCTAGATTAGCAGGAGAGCCAGAGTATGGCTGTACATTAACATGCTCTGCTTTAAAAAGTTCTTTAGCCCTAGATATACACTCTCTCTCAATATCATCTACATACTCATTACCTCCGTAGTATCTTTTGCCTGCATAACCCTCAGAGTATTTGTTAGTAAGTATACTACCCATTGCCTTAAGTACATTCTCACTAACGTAGTTCTCAGAAGCTATTAGCTCTATTCCTTCTCTCTGTCTTTTAGCTTCATCTTCTATATATTTAAATATGATATCTTCTTTAGACATTTTGTTTGTAAATATTTAATAAGTTAGAAAGTAAACAAGCTATTGTCATTGGACCGATACCCCCTGGTACAGGAGTAACAGATCCTGCCATATCTTTCACACTGTTAAAATCTACATCTCCTACTAATTTACCATCTACATCTCTGTTTGTGCCAACATCTATTACAATACAGCCCTCCTTAATATATTCTCTGTTAATATATTGTGCTTTACCTATACTTACTACAAGTATATCTGCTCTTTTACATATGTTCTTTAAATCTTTACTATATGAATGACAGAGTGTTACAGTAGCATTCTCATTTTGTAACATACCTGCTATCGGTAATCCAGATATATCTCCTCTACCAACTACTACAGCTTGTTTTCCTTCAATTTCAATATCATACCTCTTAAGTAGTTCAATCACCCCTTTAGCAGTAGCAGGTGGTATAGCTGAGGGATTATTTTTAAAAAGTTTACCTAAATTAGTAGATGTTAAACCATCTACATCTTTACTGGGTAATACTCTTTCCAAAACACTATCCTGATTAATATGTTTAGGGAGAGGTAACTGTACCATTATTCCATCTACACTAATATCTCTGTTTAGTTTCTCAATTAATGTAATTAGCTCATCCTCTTTAACACTCTCACTAAAGGTATGTACATTAGTTACAACCCCTATACTGGTAGCCTTCTCAGATTTCATACTTACATATATCTTACTTGCATAGTCATCTCCAACAAGTAATATATCTAAACGAGGAGGTCTCTTACCCTTCTGTGTATACTCTTCTATCTCTCCTTGTAAATTATCAGATATCTCTAATGATATCTGTTTACCATTAAGTAACTGCATACTGTTATATGTAAAATATATCCTCTGTATTTTACAGGATATCTAGATATTTCTCACTTCTTACTCAATTACTCTTGTTGCTATTACAATTCCTCTATGAGAGTTTCCACCTACTGGCCAACATGTCATTAAAGTGAGTGTATCTTCATCCATATATTTACCTAGATACTTCACTTCATCTGGTTTAACAACTTTAAACTCTAATACTTTGTAAGTATAGATCTCCCCTTGATAACTTACATAGACAAGGTCATTCTCTTCTAGTTGACCAAGGAGATAGAAATAGATGTTGTACTGCCTTCTTTCATAGAAATTTACAGTGGAGTGTGCAAAAAGAAAAACATTACCTGATTCATCTGGTAGAGAAGTACCTTTAGCATGAACAACTCCGTGTACTAGGGCATTACGATAGGCATTGTAATTATTCGGATCTATATTCTTAATTACTTTAGCATTAGCTTTTATCTTAGGAATATACAATCCGAAATCCTTATCTACAAATACTGTATCTGTATCCTTACTGATATCTGTAGTAATATTATCACTCCCATTGGTAAGCTCTATTTTAATCTCCTTGTTGGGGAAAGGATACAGTTTGTAATCAATGTATGCCTTTATTACAGGGGAATATATGATAGAGAGTATGATTAATCCTAGAAGAAGGAAGAGGATACCTATATATTTCAGATATCCTCTTTTAGATTTACTTCTGTTTTCTGACATAACTATATCCTACACCACCAATTAGCACTACTACAACAAGTACCAAGAGTAACCAGTACTTCTGTACAAAGGATTTCTTCTCTACTTCACCATCATCTACTTCATCCTGCTCTATTACAGATTCCTTCTCATTTATTAGGTCTTCCTCTAATACATCTTCATCTCCTTTTACTTCACCTGTTTCATCTACTTTTGTATCATCAACAACAGTGGCTTTACCCTCTACCTCTCCTGTTTGAGCAACTGTAGCTTCTGTTGCTGTTGTACCGGTAGCAGGAGTAACTACTACTACTTCATCTGTAACCAAGGGTGATACATTGTTGAATTCATCTATGGATCTAATTGCGTAGTAGTATGTTTTGTTACAGTTAGGTAGATTACTATCAGTGTATGTAGTTACTGTATTAGGTGTTACAGAGAGATAGGGTTTAGTAATTAGTGTAGATTCATTTGCCGTAAATGTCTGTTTCTCAGATCTAAATATCTGTACCCTCGGTGTAGAGGATTTAAAGGAGAGAGTATATGTACACTCTCCTTGTTTCTTACTGTATCCTTCTACTGCAGATGGTTTAGTTAGGTCTACTTCTACTGTTACAGTTTTAGACATTTCATTATCTAGTCCTCCTTCTGCTTCTACTTCAACATGGAATTTGTATGTACCACTCTGAGGTATAACGGAGCTATCTACTTTGCAATTACCACTATTAGTAGTATGTGTATCAAATTCTCCGTATGATTCTTCAATACATTTTACTTTAAATGTCCTTCCCTCTATATCTAGTACTACAAACCCTATACTAAAAGTATCTCTGTTTGTTTTAGCTTCTGGTTGTACAATCCTTACATTAATACTGGAACTTAATCCTCCTTCTGCATGAGCTGTACTAGGTATTACAAATGTAAATATTCCTAGAAGTAATACACCGATAACTAAGAGATTTTTCATCTTTTTACCTGGTTTAAATAATATGAAGAGTAAACCTAAGAACATTGATAGTAGAGCTCCTAAAGTAATGTATGTACTTGCACCTGTTGCTGGGAGTCCTGTTGTTACTCCTAGTACATCTCCTTCTTCAATATCTAGTTCTCCTATTACTTTTACTTCAGTTCCTACAAAGTTCTCTTCTGGATCTGTAGTAGATACACCTAAGACAGAATCACCTGAGAGACTCTTTCCTTCTACCCACGCTATATCTGGATATGTTCCAGGTTCTTGAGTAGAAGAGATAACTGCTTGGTATGTTAATACTACTGTATCTCCTTCTTGCATATCCCCTATACTCCATTTAGCAGGAGTAGTACCGTATACAGGTTCTAAAGTAGTACCTGTCCAACTACCAGGGATATATGTAAATCCTTCAGGTAGTATATCTGTTACTACTACATTTTCAAGTAGATATGTACCTTCTTTTTCATCACTTGGTGCTATCACTGTAATTGTGTATGTTACTGTATCTCCTGGGTTCATTCCTGCTCCTGCAGTATCATTTTCTTTAGAGATTTGTAATAGAGGAGTGATTACTTCGTTGGTAAATGTACAGAGTATATTTCCATTAGGGAGAAGATTTATATCTCCTTCTCTTCCATTATCTATAGCCATAACAGAGAAAACATTGTTCTCTGGCTGGTCTTCACAATATATTTCTGCTAATACCCATCCTGCAGGTACTATCTCATTAATATCGTATGTACCTGGAGTTAACCAATCACTTACTTGTGATTCACCAGCCCTTAGGAAGAAGTTCTCTGCCCAACTTGGTTCAAATTCAAATTCTTGTTCATATATTCCTTCTCCTTCTACAACTTTCTGAATTGTAATTTTACCTGCTATTGAGGTTACTGTCTCTTCATCTGGCTCGGACTCTGTCTCTTTATCATCCTTAGCATAGGCACTATTTACTACTTCTCCATTATCTAGATCGTCTAATGTAATCTCATATTGAGCTTCACATGTGACTGTTTCATTGGGTGCTAACCCTTGAGATGTATTACCACATGTTATATCACCTAGTCCTACTAATGAATCTTCAACAGAGATATTAGATAGAGTGATATTACCAGTATTTGTAACAGTAAAGGTGTAAGTAATAATGTCTCCTACTTTAGAATATGTAGAAGGTGTTGCTGATTTATTGATAGATAGACCTGGTTCTTGTGGTAATTCTACTATCTCATCATCTTCATCAGATGCTCCCTCAGTAGAACCTGCAGTTGCTGTATTCTTAACCTCTCCTTTATCAATATCATCTTGAGTTACTGGATAGGTTGCTGTACAAGTTGTATCTTCTCCTACAAGCAAGGTATCCCTTGAGCAAGATACAAGATCACCTCCTAGTAATAGGTCTGTAACAGTTATTCCTGTTAAGGTAATATTGCCGATGTTCCTTACCTTAAAGGTGTAGGTAATTAAATCTCCTGGATTTGCAATACCATCATCACCAGCATTAAATACCCCAATCTTTTCTATGGATAGCCTAGGATTCTGTGGTAAGTCTACTGTATCATCGTCTGTTACCTCTTCTGATTCATCTGAATCTGCTGTAGCTATGTTGTAAAAACTACCAGAATCAATATCATCCTGAGTAATTGTATATGTAGCAGTGAATGTAGTGGAATCTGTCTCTCCTACATCAAGAGTTATTGGTCCTCCACTTACTGTTACTAGAGGATCAGTGACCGTAACATTTGTTAAAGTAACATTACCTTCATTTGTAACTGTAAAGGTGTAAGAGATTATTTCTCCTACATTAGCAAATCCATCTCCATTCTCATCTTCAAATGTACCACTCTTTACTATGCTTAGTAATGGATTCTGAGATAATTTTACTGTTTCATCATCTTCATCAGATGCTCCCTCAGTAGAACTTGCTGTAGCTGTATTATCTACCTTACCTTTATCAATATCTGTTTGAGTAATTTCATATATTGCTGTACAGGTTGTATATTCTCCTACAAGCAAGGTATCCTTTGAACAAGATGCAATAGCACCTCCTAGTAATGGGTCTGTAACAGTTATTCCTGTCAAAGTGATATTACCTATATTCGTTATCTTAAAGGTGTAGGCGATTAGATCTCCCGGATTTGTAATATCATCATCATCAAATGCTCCAGTCTTTTCTATGGACAACTTAGGATTCTTACTAATTGGAATGCTCAAATCATCTGTCACAGGTTTTGTTTGTTCACTATCTGCTGTTACTATGTTATCAAGTGTGTCAATTGTGTCTAACTCTTCTTGAGTAAATGTATGTGTTGCTGCACAGGTCATATTCTCATTAACTTGAAGTGTAGTCTTAGGACAAGTCATATCATCATTGTCATTATTATCTGAAAGGGTAATACCTGTTAATGTGGTATTTCCTGTATTTGTTACTAAATATGAATACGATACTGTTTGTGGCGATGACAGTAATGTTGTAGTAGAAGATTTCTCTACTGTCATTCCTGGATTCTTAACAACATCAACCTCTTCATCAGCAGTCTTAGAACCTGTTGCTGTATTATTTGCTGTTACAGTATTAAGAATCTTCTCTTTACTGTCAATATCATTTTGGGTAACTGTATATGTACCAGTACAGGTTAGACTTGAACCTACATCTATAGTAAGTCCACTAGTAGTGTAAGGTGAGCCAGCTGTACCATCACAATCAAGGTTAGGTAGTAATGGATCTGCAACTGATACATCAGTTAATGTTGTATTTCCATCATTGAAGACTTTAATCGTGTAAGTAATAATCTGACCTGAGGCATTAACAGATTCTACATCCGCCTCTTTAATAACACTCATATCTGGAGATTGAGTGATTGGAATATTAAAAGTATCTTTAACGGGACCTACTTCAGTAGAATTCGCAGTTACTGTATTTGACAAGCTACCACCCGTATCAATATCACTCTGTAGTACAGTATAGTTACAGGTGTATATCCATGTTTCATCTGTCTGTAACTTATTATCCCCATTAGTATCTCCTGATTGGTATACTGGAGCAGAAGTACATCTTGGATCTACTACTGTTACTCCCGTTAGAGTCTGATTCCCTGCATTAGTAACAGTAAATATATATGGAACAACTTGATTCGCAACAGTTATTTTCTCTGTATCTGAAGATTTAGCTACCTGAACTCCTGGATTAAGTTTCCAGTTACCAAAGTTATAATCGGTCTTCTCTTCTCCTGCCGAGAGTTCAACTGTATGGCTTCCTTCTGGATATGTCTGTTCCCATTCTTCATTAAGTATTTCAATAATACTGTATGTACCAGGTAAGAGATCAGAGAAGATATAGTTTCCAGAAGCATCTGTATCTACTGAAACTTCATTTGTATCACAAACACCATTTGTATTCGCATCTATACAGATCTGTACTCCTTGTACAGGTTCTTCTCCTTCATCTTTAATTCCATCACCATTTTCATCATTCCATTTAGTTCCAGAGATAGAGCCTAATTTTGTATTAGTAAATGTACATGATTTATTATCTCCTGCATCTAATGAAATAGTACGCATAGTGGCAAGTGTAGGACCTGTATCCCCATCACACTCTATTTCAGTTCTGTATCCTACAGTTCCTGACTCTGCAATAGTGTATGATCCAGGCATAACATCTATAGTTTTTACACCACTATGACCTAGTGTGAATGTTTCTCCATTAACTGTAAATTCAAAAGTATCTTGACTATTTGTAGGTTCTATTAATTTTTTAACTGTAATAGTAGGTTTCTTTGAATTTCCAAATACACAAGTACCTCCACTCTCTGTTACTGTAAGATCTGCAATTCCAGATGATATAGTTCCAGTACACGCTGTCCCGCCTATACTATCTAAGTAGTAAGGTAGAGAGGAAGTAGGACCTACTTCTTGCACTGTATACTCTCCTGTATCTAATGTTACCACCTCATCATGATTATACGTACCTACTAACTCACTTCCTTTGTATACGGCAAAGACCCAATTACTTGGAGAAGCATCACCGTGCGAGATATTTTTAGTAAAAGTAATTTGTCCAGTTTTTCTAGTATTAGTTATAGTACACTCTTTAACATCTCCTAGTGCTAGAGTAATACTTCCATCTGAAGCACAATCTTTTCCTATGACAGAGTTGTAATCTGTATCTGTATCTTCTGAAACAATATATGTTCCTGTATTGATACCTATCTGCACCCCACTGATTACTCCTGTCTCACCAACATAGAGATTAAAATTACTTACTTCCTTATTTCCACCTTCAACTATCTTTGTAACAGTAATCTTAGGTTGAATATCAGAGTTTATGATTGTACATGTAGTAGATTGACCTATATCTAATACAATACTATTCCCTTCACTTACTGCTATATCATTAGTACAACTCCAAGAACCTGCAGAGTATCCTTTAGGACCCTCTGATTCACTTAAGATATATGTTCCTGCTTTAAAGGTATCTCCACTTGTTGCTCCTCCACTACCAGATATGCTTGTGGGACCAGTAGCTGTTAATGTCCAGTCTGTTGGATTTGCTGTTCCACCATAGTTATTTTCAACTTCCTTTACTAATGTAAGAGATGGTGCAATATCATTGTTTGTAATGGTACAGGTAGCTGTACCACCATTCGGAACTTCAACATTGGAACAGTTATCATAGCTTGTTGCATAGCCAGCAACTGTATTTTCAGTTATATTATATGTTCCAGCATCTACAGTTATTTCATTTTGGCCATCAGATTCAAAGGAGATATTATCACCATTGTTAATCTTGAATGAAAAATCTGTGTAGTTTTTACTACCACCATTATCATTGGTAAGAACTTTCTTAACAATGAGAGTTCCCTGTTGATCATTATTTTCAATAGTACAAGTCACATGTTCATTAAGAGCAAGAGTAATCTTATTATCATCTTGAGTACCACCTCCTGTACATACCCAATCACTTGCAGTATATCCAGATGGTCCAGATTCTCCTAAGGTGTACTCTATACCTGCTTTAACATCTTTTGGTCCTAGTACAGCTTTGTTCTCAGATCCATCCTGACTCCCCTCACCACTAAAACCTCTCTCAGTTCCAGTAGCAGATAGTGTCCAAGCATTAGCTTTTGCTTTTCCTCCATTATCATTAACTACTTTTTTAACTAATGTTAATGTTGGAGCTATATCACTATTTGTAATAGTACATGATTTAACATCACCTGCTTGTAGAGTAATACTTCCATTTGAATCACAATCTCCACTAAATGACTGAGCATAGTTGCTATCTGTTGTTTCTGATACTGTGTGAGTACCAACAGAAAGGGTCTTTGCACTTCCAGAAGTGACCGGGTTCCCATCAATAAATAATGGGAAACTACTTACTGTCCTAGTACCTCCATTATCATTATTTACTATCTTAGTTACTGTTAATTTAGGTAGTTTAATATTAGTAAATGTACAGGTAGTAACATCACTAGATACAACTTCAATAGCATCTATAGTACCTCTATCACATGTGGCACTACTTAATTGCCAACCCTCTAAATCATCTTCTGAAATACTGTAAAAAGAGCCAGGAACTAAGCCACTCTTCTCAATAGAGACAGTACCATTTTCTGTAGTTAAAGATTCTACTCCAAAGTTACTAGTAAAATTAAATGTCCCATCCCCACCTTGAGTCTTTTTAACAATTTTAATCCCTCCTCTATATACTCCTGTATACCAACTATCATCGGTATCTGAAACATCATCTCCTTCTGGAGATTTTGCAGTTACAGTTGCAATATTATGATACGAACCTTCTGTTACTGTTCCAGAAGCAGTACAAGTCATAGTTTCCTCATCTACAGTAAGAGTTGTTTTACCACCACAATCTATTCCACTTACCTTGTTATCTGTAACTGTAATATTAGTTAAATCTACATTCCCAATATTTTGAACAACATACTTCCATTCAACAGAATCTCCAACATAAAGGGTAGGGGCATCTTCTTCTTTTTCTACTAAAATATTATTTACAAACTTCTCAATACTCACAGCAGGTCTTTCAACTAATGTATGAGATAAACGACCTACTAAAATAGCAGTACTTTCCTTATTCTCTTCTGTAACAAATTGAGTAACTGTATTACCACCAGGATAGAATTCCTTAAATCCATCTATAACAAGAGTATATTTAGTATCGCCTATAAAGAAGTATGTGTCTCCATAACTAGTTGGAAAAGTAATTCTATCATCACAAGGAGTTAGAGACCATTGATACGGTTTACAAGAAGACATACTAGAATTAGATGTCTCTTCTATGTCAAAATTATAATTAAAGGTAACCTTATTATCCTCACCGATATTTGGTCTATTAAAATTAAGAGTTAATTGAAGAGTAGCTCTATTAGCTGCTGTTCCAGCAGTTATTGGGAAGTTTAAATGAGTAAGCATTCCAAGATAGATAGAATCTCCAGTATCAAAAGATTGAAGACCACTATTTGTAAACCTTAAGCCACTCTTAGGAGTTCCAGAACCCCATCTAATTTCATTACTGCCTACACCAGAATAACCACTTCCTCCAGATATATTTGTCCATTCTCCTTGAACAGAGGTTAGAGCTACTGGATCAGAGTCATTATTAGGCAGAGCGGGTACAGCTTCAACAGTGATTGCTTCATTAAGTGTAAGAGAAGCGGAAGAGCCTGAATAATTACTACTACTGTAAACAGTTAGGTTTAAATCATATGTGCCTGGTATAGTTGGTGCAGCAATATGAAATTCTTCAGTATATGTTCCATTAGTAGTATGATCTGGTGTATTAACATTAATCCAAGCACCACCCCCTATTTGATAACGAGATGTTCTCCAATTTGTACCTTCATCAAGCCTAACTGTTATAGTTACAACTATGTTGGTATTTGGCAATACTGTGACCTGGGATACTCCATTTACCCATGCAGTTCTTAAGTTAGGTGCTGGGGAAGTAACTATACTTATTGAGAAATGATCTACTTTTCTAATCTTAACAGTATCTCTCTTCTGAATAATTTCATTATTTACAGGTATTAAATTAGTAAAAATATCCTCTCTATCTTCAACATATACTATCTTTACATTATCCTCTGTAGATGGTAACTCTAAATCATACTCAAATGTACCATTCTCCATATCAGTAGTAATATCATATGCAATATTACTAATAGCACCTGTAAAATCTACCTCCTCTTGAGTAAGAATAATCTTCTCAATAGTTAACTTAGAACTCTTCTCTGGTAATTTAGTAAATATTAACTTAACCCTACTATCCTGTGGTGCTACATATACCTTACCTAATTCGACATCCTCATAGGTACTAGCTATATCTCCACTTACTCTCCATACAGGATATGACATAGTCTCTTTAAGGATCTTCTCACCCTCTGGATTAACTACAACAGGTTCTTCTTCCACTATCCCTACTTCTTCTATCTCTTCTACCTTCTCTTCCACAATAGGTGCAGCACTGTCTTCTTTCAATTCATTAACAACATCTGCAATAACAATACCATTTGGTAAAAATGTATAAACAAGGAGAAATAATGAGGCAAAAATCTTCTTAAAAGACTCTTTATATACTTTCTTCATAAAATAAAAGTATTAATTTAATTGTATCAATGAGATATATGCTGTAAAAGATGGGCAGACCTTTAATCAACATAACCTCTTCTGTTGATTACTATTTGGTCTAGTTACTACATCAGTGCAACCGAGGCAATACCATTACAAGTATCTAGTAATTATATCCATAATTCAGAGTCTAAGTCAATAAACATTTTACAAGGAAAACACCTTAATTCTTACCCTTTATCTCTCTGTAAAATCTACCTCTTTTTTTAATAAGTTCCTTCCAAGAACCATTCTCTACAATAAATCCATCACTAAATACATAGATCCTATCAAAATTCTTTAATACATCTGTATCTCTACTAATTAATATTACTGTTTTAGAAGGACCTGCAAATTTAAATATCTCCTTAATCATTCTCTCTCTAGAAGGAGAATCTATAAATGTAAAAGGTTCATCAAGAATAAAGACCTCTCTGTTTCTGTATAACATTCTGGCTATTGCTAACCTCTGCCAATAGCCTGTAGATAACTCTTTACCATCTAGATGTTTACCGAGTACAAATGTATCTGTAATACCCTCTTTATTCATAAACTTGTCTATCTCACATATTCTTAATACTCTGTTGTACAGTTCTTTGTTTATCTTCTTTCTGTTACTTGTTAGTGTAATATTCTCTCTAATACTAAAACTGTAATTAACAAAATTCTGAAAAGTAACAGTTATCTTTCTCTTTAACTCACCTCTATCTAACTCTTTAACAGAGTATCCTCCTACAAGATAATCTCCTGATGTAATCTCATACAAACCAGTTAACACTTTTACTAAACTACTCTTACCTGTACTATCTGCACCAAAAAATGATACTCTTTCACCAGGTTTTATCTTAAATGTAATATCTTCTAAAACTTTTTTCTCTGGTTCATCTGGATATGCAAAATCTAATTTAAGAAACTCTATCTCAGGAGTTCCTTTCGGTAATTTAGCATAACCGTGTCTCTCATCTCCGAAACCCCTGTAATTTACAAAATCAAAATATTTCGATGTATATGCTAAATAGCTACTTAGCAATCCCACAGTATTTAATACATGGAAGAAACTACTGTATATAACTGTAATGTAGTTGAAGAGAGCACTAAATATACCGATGGTTATCCTGTTTACTACCGAATAGGCAACAAGATATATTATGTACATATATTTAAAGAATTCCCCTATTACAGAGCCGAATATCTGATCCATTCTAAAATGTTTTCTTCTCTCAAACAGACCTTTAATATATCTATCTTTGGAGTAGATAAATTTCTCTCTCAAAAAATCATAGGAGTTAGCTACCCTTAATTCACTAAAATTCCTAATATCCATACTAAGTGTATAGAAGATGTAATTAGAGAGTTTTAATTCTCCCATCTGTTTGTCATCATACTTCTGTATCTTACTCCTATTAATATGTGAGAGTATTACCTCAGGAAGTACAAAGAGAGAGAGAAGAAGTACAGACCATCCTAAATAGGAATAGAGAATAAAGAAGGCAGTTACCCCTCTCGCTAACTGATACATAATAGTGGAGAAAGAATCATATGAGAGAAGTAGGTTGTTTATTGAATAGTTTGGAATAAACTCTATTAAATTAAGTAGCTCTGGTTTCTCCATATCTTGAAGGTTAGTAGTAGATACCTTACTTATCATCTCTACATTGGTATCTCTCCATACTTTTTCACTCAAGTTCGTACTAAAATGAATTCTAATCTTGTCACCTATTAGGACAAAAAGCATCAGTAAAAGAGAGATACAGAGATAGAAGAAAGAGTCAGTTGCAATGTATTGACCTAAGTTGAATGAATCGAATTCTCTGATTACCAATACAGTTGCATCTAGAAATTTACCTGCTACATTTATACCTATCATCTCTGATGCTGTAACTACAACAAAGAGAATATCTCTAATTAATACATCTTTAGTATATCTACCATAGAAAAACTTTACTGTTTCTATCAACGTATCTATCTTCTCTTGTATAATACCCTTCATACTGAATATATAATATCATGTCTAAATGGTTAGAGATAACAAATACCTGGAAAATATACTATACGATATATGGGAGACTCACTTCTCTGATGTAGCAAGATTAAATCTAGTAATAATAAAATATGGGAAACATTCTAAAAGACAGTTAGGGAGTATTAAACTGATAAAAGACAGAGATACCTTTGATAAGTACCTAGAGAGATACAATTACAGTAAGAAGATGTTTGATAATCACTCTATCTCGTTAATAACTGTAACAAGATACTTTAAATATAACTATGTACCTGAATATGTAGTTAGATCTACAGTAGCACATGAGTTGTGTCACTATGCTCATGGTTTTAGCTCTCCTCTTAAGAAGAGATACAAGTATCCCCATCAGGGAGGTGTTGTAAAGAGAGAGTTAGAAGAGAGAGGATTACTAAATATCTATACTGATTCAAAGAAGTGGTTGAAGAATAACTGGGTATCTGTTATTTCTTAAACAAGAAAAAACATTCTATACACTTCCATTTCCCTACCCTTTACAATTCTTAAATATGAAACAGAGCTATATAGGAGAGAATATCCGTATTTACAGAGAGAGAGCAAATCTAACACAACAAGAATTAGCAGACAAAGTAGGTATTACTTGGGAGATGATATCTAGATATGAGAGAGATGAGAGTATGCCTTACAAAAAGCTTGAGAATATATCAAAGGCGTTAGATGTTTCTAAATCTCAATTACTAGAGAAACACACTCCTGAGAGATACAGCACTATGCAGTACAAGAT
>MTBK01077722.1_pt1 | contig 20834 bp, 29 predicted proteins | sample 1535981 | NCBI WGS metagenome assembly MTBK01 (sample SAMN06109225, study PRJNA356200) | anaerobic digester metagenome | isolation source: biogas reactors fed with pig manure or primary and secondary sludge | place: Spain | collected 2016-06-30
GTGGGTGTAGTTTGTCCTGTGTTTCTCAAAATTTTCCCTCCTTTCAACAATCACTATAGTGAGTTTATCACAATTGTGATTTTACTGTCAATATTTATTTTAATATTTTACTAATAATTTTTATCACCATAGTGTAAAATTAGATTGTAGTACTATGAAAGGGATCTTTAACATGACTCTTAATCAGAAGGTTACAGGTTCGATTCCTTCATGGCCCACCATCGCAAAACACTAACCCTTCTTACTAAGAAGGGTTTTTATTTTTCTGTTTTTAGCTACAATTTAGCTAACGGGTGGCAAACAGGTGGCAGACAAATTTATATCTGTATTAAAACTGTGTAGCCGGGGTTCATTCCCCGGCTAATGTTTTTCCTCTGATATAGTCTGTAACCGTCACACCTTCTTTTTTCGCCCTTCTCCCCAGCTCGGCCCACTCTGGGTCTGACAGCCGGATGCTTCGTGCTTTCTTCTTTTGCTCCGGCGGCAGGGGCGGCCTGCCGCCAAGGTTTTTCTTTGTCATGGCTATTTCTCCTTAAAAAACAATGGTTTCATTTATTATGTCAAAACGGTATTCTTCCGGCCGGCCCGATTTTGTATAGGCTCCCCGGACTTCATAGATTTCCATGCCGGTTGCGGCGTATTGAGCTGCCACGTCCTCCAGATAAGCTGTTTCTTCAAACTCGGGTGTCTTTAATATGTTTTTTAGCCAGGTATAAAATTTCTCTTCGTTTTTAAAGTTCATTTTCCTTCCTCCTTTTAATCCCACTCTGGGTGTAGGTCTCTGCCTACTGTGACCTTATAACCGTAATCTGCGCCCATATCAATGTTGTCAACTTTCGTTATTTTTCTGACGCCGTAAGCATACACTGCAATGTCGTTCGTAGTACCACGCCATCCATGATAGCGTCTTTCGTTGCTCAAGTTTCCCGGAATGCCTTCCCCGGTATGCAGGACAGCGGAAAAAACTTCCTTGCTGCCGCCAATAGATGTATCTTCGCGGCTGATCAAAATCACTTCCTGCCCTACTTTGGGGGTGAACCCCATGTCAATCGCTTTAAATGTTTTTTGTCTCATAATTCTTCCTCCTTTTGTTTTTTCGGCTACATGTGCCGCTTGAACCATTCCTTTTTTGCTTCTTCCACCCAGTATTCATCGTAGCTCTTTTGATTTTCCTGCAGGGTCAATGCTTCCTGCAGTTCTTCCTGCGTGAAGTTCTCCCGATCCCAGGCGGCTTTGAAAGTCAACCGGCTCAGCCTGTCCTGCAGTTCCTGGTATGTCATTTCGCCGCCCCCTTCCTTTCTTTTTAGCAGTCCTGCCTGACCGTCTGCTCAAAGGCCCTGTCGTCAGGCTTTGTCCTGCTCCTTGATTATAGTATATACAATAACTTGTTAGTTGTCAATACATAAACTTTAAAAAAGGCAAAAAAATAAACCGGGATTTCTCCCGGCGATGTCTTATTTTGCTGCTTTCCCATCTACATAGCTTTCCCCGACTATCCACGCTACGACGACCCCAACGATCCAGCCATAAGCATCCGGATCGACCCCCAGGCCTAAACCTTCATTCAGCACGATCAGCAGGGCGGCTGCCAGTGCCAGTAAAAATTTTCTACTTTTCAATCTCTGCAGCATCGGTCTTTGCATGCTATTTTCCTCCCTTCTCTAAAGCATTCAGCAGCGTCACCAGGACAAACCACTTGGGCGCCGGTTCGTCTGGATCATGCCGTTCTGTGATCAGCCCCGCTTTCAGAGCATCGTCAATGATTTTTTCTTTCCACGGTTCCGCCATAGGCTTCTCCTCCAATCTTTTGATAAGTTCCACCCATGGGAAATTCTTTCCCGGGCAGGCCGTCGGCATTACATCCTTATGCCCCTTGACTGCAATTCCGGGGTACCTGGTCCTGATGTCCCGTATGAGCCAGACCAGGCTGTCCAGCTGCTGTGATGTCGGTTTGCCCGTTTCGAAATTGCCGATTAAACAGATGCCTATACCATTGCTGTTGGCCTCCTGCTTTGCCGAGTAGTAGGCATGGGCGCCGACAGTGTCCTCCGGCCGGCCGGTCCAGATCTGACCATCGGCATAGATAACGTAGTGATACCCAATCCCCGACCACCCATTAGCCAGGTGCCAGCGGTTGATGTCCTGCACGGTTATATTGGTCCCGCTGGCCGAATGGTGAATAACAATAGATTTCGTTGATTTCCGCTTGATTAAAGGCCGCAGGAAGTCAATCTTGCTCGTATTTATTTTCACTGGCGTCGCCTCCTTCCAGCTTTTTCTTGGTTATCCCGGCCAACGTCCACAACTCCACGGTCGTAAAGGCAAACCAAGCACCGATCAGCGCGGTAGGCTCAGAACCCGTCCGCAAAAAAAGATATAAAACAGCCCCGGTGAAACCAGTGTTCAGGGCGATGACCAGGGTCACGATCTTATTGCTGAATTTTTGCATATCCTCACCTCAATAATTCGCGATCATCGAAACAATTAAGGACACTACCCCGATCGCCCCTACTATGTACCCCCACATCTCTTTTCCGCCTTTCCCTGCGGCAACGACATGAGCCACATCCTTTTCACATCTATCCAATCTTGCTCTCAGGCCGTTATAATCCCGAATCATCGTCTGAGTTTTGGCCATCTCTGTATTCGTTTTTTCCAACTTCTTTGAGAGATCTACCATCATTTCATATAATTGCTGGTTACTGTACCACTCCTTTGCCTTTTCTTGTTCAGTCAATCCCGTCACTCCTCCCTTTAAATGAAAAAGCCGCCCCGAAGGACGGCTAATTACTTTTAATAACTCTCTTTTTAGTGCTATGCTGTTTTTAACAGGTCAATTCGGTTTCTCAGGGGACCGGGAAAAGTGTAGTCAGGGCTACACGGGACCTGTTTATTTTTTTGTTTTTAATTCAAAGTTCGCTATCCGATAGTTATATAAGAAGTTTAGTCGTTACGCAAGAAGTGTTTAATAACTTCAAATTGAGACTCTTTTCTTTTCCCTTTAGGTACTGACACGAAAAACCTCCTTAAGTTGTTAAATTTATATTGTTACATACAAACCTCTCCAATCTCGCCCCACAAGGGGGCTCGATTTAGGATATGGAGAAAACGGGGCGAACGCCAATCGCGTCAGAAGCGCCGTAGCGGGTCGCATAGCCGCCGGAGGCCACACCAGCGAAACCCGAGGCAGACGATACATCCCGCAACCAGTAGTTTTGTCTGATATTAACCGTTCTAGGATTAAGGGCAAATAAAGGTAGCTGTATCTTTTCTGTTCCGATATTGTATAGCCCATATGTTGCGTGACCATTTACAATAGAGCCGTATACCATAACTTCATTCATCAGCTCGACTTCGCTGTCAAACCAAGCCCCACCGCTTGCAATGCCGTCAGTTACAGCGTTACACAAATATTTTCTATGGTTGACTACATGCCCACTAAAATCAGCTTTAATCTTGGTTTTAGCCTGTTCTAAACCCTCTAAATACATTTTAGAACCAATATATCCGCCAGTTGTAATGTTCGTGTCATTCATAACATGAGCGTATAATTGCGTATCAGGTACAATTACTACGTGGTGACTTGTGTAAGCCGTATCACCAGTATTGTAGTAATAATCAAATCCAGCAATTCTGTAATTTACTCCACCTATAGTCCAATAATCACCTATATATAAATCGGTAAATGCTCCACTGGATATAGCTGTATATTGTTCAGGTGTTACAGCATTACCTAGATATTTGCCCCGATAAATGCTATTGTGGGCTACTGCGTTATCTGTAATAAATGACGCATAATCAGCCTTATGCTGAGTAAGATCCGCCTCGACTTTTTTAATTTTAGCATAATTAATTATATCCATTTTTACATCACCACCCATTTAGTGCCGTCCGAAACCTCAATAGCCTCAGCAGACGGGTCAGTATCTACACTCCAATAGGTTGCCCCAATGGTTACAGCGGTTGCTAAAGGTTTTGTTGCAGCTGTACCTCGTAAATCCATATTACTTCCCGATAGCTTACTGACGACGGGTGTCGTTCCTGCTGTTATGGCATCGATTTTATCCTCCAGGGATTTCAACCTGGCCAGCAGGGTGTTGGCAGTCGGGATTGCCTGCACCTCACCAATCAGAGCAAGAAAAGAATTTAAGGTGGTCTCCGTGGCGAAATCCTTTCCTTCCAGCGAGGTTAAATCAAGCCCCAGAACCTCAAGAATGCCCTCCAAATCTACCGGATTCCCGTCTTCATCATACAGGATATGTCTGGCGGCCCCTCCGGATCCGAGCAGGTATTCATAATCATTGGTGACTGGATTAAAATACTGAGGTGCCGGTTTTTTATCTTTATCTCCTTGTAGTCCTTTTGTACTTGCTGACATCCTATCTCCTCCTATCCCAGATCCTCTAGGATCTGTATACTTATATATCCACTATTCGGGTAGGTCTCCCGCCGGCCGTCCGGGTGAGTGACCTCAAACTCCGCCCGGTAGACCCCGGCAACGTCTGTGTCACCTGGCTGCCACACCATCCAAACTTCACCCTTTTCCGCGTTCTCTATATGAATCGTTCGGTTCAAAACATTAAATCGATTCAAGGCGACCATATGGTACCGCACTTCGCAGCCGGCCAGATCCGTGGGATCGCCATCAGAATTTATAAGTACCGCCTTGATACAGCTCCTGGTATCTCCGCGTTTGATCACCAGATCATACATCATCATCACCCTCTTCCTTTGGTTCCTCTGGATCTGCTTCTTCTTCCGCCCGGGCAACCCGGTGCTCTTCCAGCGTCGTAGCCTCTGACAGGAAGTAAGTGGTGGTATAGACATCAAATAGGCTGACTTCAAGATTGTTTGCTATTGGCTTAAATATCACCGCAGTCAATTCACCACCTCCTTTAGCCGAACACCGGCGTATCCCTTTCTAACTGCTTCGTGCCTCCAAATGATTTTATTATTACTGGTACCGCTATTCCTTTCCTTGACCCGGAAATAGTCAGCACCAACTTCCGAAACATAAACCCCGTTTTCTCCATAACACTCTACCCAGACCATCCACGGGGTTTCCTCCGTGTCTGGCTCGACGCACTCCAAATAGATTGGGTCCAGATGTACAATGGCTTCCCCGCTTTGCAAATGGGTTGCCCCGCGGTCGAAATAAAGTATTTCAGGAGCTTCCGTAGCATATAGATATCGCGTGCCGTAGCTATCAGTATCTTGCATGGCTGGTTTTGTTCCCGTGCAGGTCATGTTTCCATACACCCGTAAAGTATCATTTGGCGCTACGATAATGTTGCCGTATAAACAACTCATATACAGCTCATCTTCCTCCATGGCCATAGCGGCGCCTACTTTCATCCCGGTCCAGTTGTTGTGGAAAGTAATGCCGGCCCTGCCGGAAACCCGTTCATCGGATACCGCGTTTATAGACAGCATTTTCCAACCCACGCCCTCAGAATTGGTGCCGAAAACCTCCAGAGCATTTGGAGGGTTAAACTGAATGTAGTTTATGGCATCCTCAGCTCCAGACCGCACGATGGTACTATACAGCTCGCCATCTATTATTTTCACCCCGTACTTCCGGATTCCTTCCCGGAGCCAACTGCCCAACAAAACCCGCAGGTTGTTGTCGCTGTCATAAGCCTTTATCCCATCCGTTTCCTGCCGTAGATACCCCGGCCACTGGGCAAATTCTTCGGTTGTATAGAAAGGGGCATCTATGAGATACCACGCGAAAAGCCGTTCTATCGGTTGGTATATCTGGTCAATCCTCAGCTCGTCTATGGCCGTGTTGATTTTGCCGACACCGGACCGGCTGGAGCCTATATAGGCATACTGTGCCAAAGCCGGCGCCATAGTTGGATTCTCGATATAGGCGGTTTCCTCCCCATTTACGACCAGGGCCAGCCGGGAGGATTTCCACTGTATGGCCACCGCACCCCAGCCATCCAGTTCCGTCTTGTTCACTCCGTAGGAAACATTGACTTCCTCTGCTATCTGGAGGCCTATGTCCCAGATTTCCGGGCTTACAGCAATGTCGGTGGTTTCCAAAAGTATTATTATACCCAGCACCCCATTACTGGTATCTTTGCCAGCGAGGCCGGGCAATGCTTGGCCGTTGGTGCAATCCACCCAGTCGCTGTATGTCCCTCCACCGTCCAAACTGAAAGTACATATCACGCGGATATTAGTATTAGCTGGTTTTGATTGTTGCCATGATATATGACTATCCGCCACAACACCCACCCGGCTGAGGTCCAGAACATCGCCGGTTAGGAGACCGCCACCCTCTGACTCATATGCCGATTTAACCTCTACGGCCAAATCGGAAAGGGCGGGCGTCACTGTATCATCCGACGTGGACAGGCTTATCTTGATTTTCACACGGGCATTTGAAATATTGGCACCTTTGGCCAGCCCGGGGATTCCGCCCCCACTGGTACAGGTCTGGAAAGCTCCATAGCTACTGCCCCCATTAGTACTGATTGCTGCCTGTACCGTGATGCCCGTTCCGGTTGGTTTTGTCTGTTGCCATGATATCCTTGAGCTTCCCACAACAGCGGCATCCGATATATCGTACACTTTTTCCCACGTGCCGGAGGCCACGTAGGTGCTATCCTCCACAACACCCTCAATCAGTTCAAGCTCACTGAGGTAGGCGTAGACAAATCCACTATACAGGTACAGCCGGTAATATCTATAGTTTGCAACAAAATCATGTTCGAGCCAGCCGGTATAATCGGCGGCCCTACTGCCGGAACATATAGGAGTCCAGTGGGTATCATCGTTGGACCCCTGTAACTCATACTGGACGAAAGTCGGAGATTTTGCGGTGTTTATCCGCGCCCGAACAATAGTCTTGACTGCGCCTAAATCCACCCGGAGCCAATGCGGATACCCACCAGCACCGGAGCTCCAGTAGGTTGCTGTATTTCCATCCACAGCCTTAGTCGGAAGTTCAATGAAAGAACTGTCGGCAGTAACGGGTTTCCCCTGAGCCAAGTTCGAGCCATAAGAGATATTGTTCTCCAACAACAGACGTACCTGACCGCTGACAATCTCAGTATTATTCATGGTACCAGAAGCCGGATTGTTTTCTGGTATATCTATATCGGTGCCCTCTTTATCTATCATCACTTTTTCGGCCTGAAAGGCGCTGAATTCAGCTTTCTTGTCCTCGATATACAGCCTGCCATCAGCGGCTATACCAGCCTTGATGGCCTGATTGTTGGCATCGTCCCCAAGGTCAAAGAGTACTGAGCCATTCGGGGATTGCTCCAGATTATGAGCAAGAAAATATACCGTGCATTCTTCAGGATTGATTATATCCACAGTGGGAATCCCCACCGTGGAATCCACTACTTCCAATCCCTGCCCCCACTTGCTTTCAACAAAATCACCGTCATATTCGACCGCTACCCCTTTATGGCTGTTCAAAGACCCGTCAAAATGCCACAACCCTGTACAGTTGGTGTCCGCGCCCATCCCGACCGGGTGCTGTTTAGATGGGTCATAACCTTCCTCGAAAGTGGTGGCGGCCCCTATCTGTACGTGTTCCGCGGCAATTACGCCCGTCTTAATGAAAGCAGCATTAATAGCGCCGTCCATAGTTATAGCAGGCCCATATTCACGGGCCGGATTGTCGGCACCAACTACGTTATCGCTATACCCCAACCCCCCCATGTTCCAGCGCCATATCTGTACAGCTTGTTCGGGATCTGGATTATCCATGATTAATATTTCATTGGTGGAATCAGGATCCTGCCGGACTAGAATATGCCCCCCTATGGCGTCGTTGATCAGCTGGGCGGATTGCTGAGCGGATAACGCCACCCCCTCAGCGGCTTTAGCTAAGGCTATTATGGAGGACAGAGCCTTGACCTGCTGTTGCTGAATCCCGCGCACCATTGCGCTTTTACCTACTCCCCGGATATTATGAGCCCCTCTATAACGCCAGGTGGAGTGGGTAATCATAGTAGTAAGCATATCCTTCTCAGCTATCTCCAGCGGCATCGTGTCCGCCAGAAAGAAAGTTTCTTCCTGACTTAACACTCCCTCTAAGTCCAGAACCCCGGCATGTTTTATCGTTACAAAATCCCCTGGTTGAAGCGCAGGATCCCCGATGAAATCGCTTTGGAACGGTACATATACGGCCTGCTTCACCTGCGTCCTTATATTATTTAATGCCGTATTTATCTGTGACGATGTTAAACTGTTCACCAATGGATTCTCTTCTAAATGTAAAGTCATACCGTCCGTTCCGCTGGAATACTCCTGATCCGCTACCGACATCGAGACCTTTGTGATCTCCACTGCGAAATCTGATATCTCTGAGCGGTAACGTTCTCTTTTTTCTATTGCCCTGGCTGCGACTCTGCCTTTGACCGGGACAATCTCTAACATCCCCAGCCGATTGATCCGGGCGAAAGCCCCCAGTAGTTGACAAGCCCACATTAGAAGATCCCGGCAGGTCTTTACACTTTCATCCGGTTCTCCGAAGCTCAATGCCCCGTTAGCAAAAGTAGATATCTCCGCGGCATTCGTCAGAGATACCCCCGCAATATTACAAGCATAAACTATATATCCTCCTGGAGTGCTAGGGCCTGGCTTCCCACATGGGACATCAAATAACAGCATGGCGTCAAGAGCCGTTAATTTTACATGGGCCAGCTTCCTTTCTATTTCAGTCACATAGTAATAGCCTAAGGGAACATACTCCCAGGAGCCCCCTACATCTATCCCAAAAACCATATGGATTCTGGCACCGTCAAGCAAATAGGGATCCTCCAGAGGGACCGTTATGGCCATTCCCATCTCCGCCGCATATACATTCCCGACCTCCAGATCCTCACCGGCAACACACTGCTCCGTTATATACAGACTGCCCTGGAAGATGTCTTCATCGGTGATAGCTATGACCGTATCGTCTTTTAAAGTGATACTCCCACTCACTTTGACATCTCTTATATTCTGCTGTATAGCCTCCCGATAGGCTGTGCTGACAGGAAACATTTAGGCTCCTCCTTAATACTCAATTAGGTTGAAAGAGATCTCCCAATAACTTTTGCTGGGGTCTTTTTGATCATAGTGCTTTAAATCCCCCGCCCGATCACCGCTATACATGTCTTTGGTCGGGTTCGAGTTTGTAGTAGGATCGAAAAAGGTGACAGAAAACTTTGCGGCGGATACCGCATCCGTGATTTTCTTTAAATTCGCCGTAGTTACTAACCAAGTTATACTCAACTTATACACCCCTGCGCGGACCCGATCCCGGGTAAGCAGCCCGGTTTCAGTCCGTTGAGTGTTCTCAGAGTCGATATCCTGCAGGGTCACATTTAATTTTGTGGGCGCAGGCATGTCAATCCCGTTAATCTTAATAAGAGCCATTCCCGCTACCTCCCGTTGCTCCTGATATTGCGCCGGTCCTGTGACCGCTGGACGTACGCGTCTACCTTCTCATTGCCTACATACACAATTACATCTCCCGCTGCGGCACTCGTAGAAGTTCTATCTATAGCCTGTGCTATGAGACCCGGTAATTTATCTAATGGCGCGACTACTTCTGCCCCCGCTTCGCCCACACCGATTATAGACGGAGCATTAAATATGCCGCCTTTAGCATACCAATCTACATCAAATTTGGGGTAAGGTACGCTAACCCCGCCAACACTGGTGCTCGCAGAGGATATGCTTACGTGCGGTAATTTAGGCGTTGGTATTTCAATCTTCATGCCTGCAAAAGCATCTTTTATATCCTCGATAATCCTTAGGAGAGTTTCTTTTGCGTTCTCTATTGGAGATGTGATCGCTGTTTTGATATTCTCCCAGACTGTTTCAGCTGTGGTCTTTATTTTGCCCCAAGCCGTGTCGCTCTCTTGCCCCGTCCTTTCCCAAAGTTCCTCAAGCCTTTTCCGGGTCCCTTCGGTCTTTTCGGATATGGTCCCTTTGATGCCTTCCCATTTTCCTTCAGCTGTTTTTTCCAGACCACCCCACTTATCCTTTAGGTAGGTCCCAGTATCATCCCATTTCTCTTTTGTCTTTTTACGGGCGTCTTCCCACGCATCTATAATAGTCTTTTTCACCGTTCCCCAAGATTTGCTTCCGTCTTTCTTAATTGCTTCTGTTTTTTCTCTGATGGTGTTTTTTATCCCTTCCCAAGCCGGAGGAGCCCCTCTTTTTAACTCTTCCCAACGATCCTGTATGTTCTTCTTTATTTCCTCCCACTTTTCTTTTGCCCTACCTTTAAAATCTTCCCAGCTTTCCAGAACGCCGACAGTCCATTCAGTCAAGCCCTGGACCCATCCCCACCCCTGGACAAATTCAGTCCAAGTTTTCCAGGCATTTTTCAAGGTCCATACGCCCTGCTCTGCATCATAAAAAGTGTCTACGATCCAGGAGGACAGGTTATCTACCCACCGCCAGTTCTGGACATAAGTAGACCATGTATCCCATGCCTTCTTTAAACTCCAGATACCTTGTTCTGCATCATAAAAAGTGTCTACGATCCAATTAGACAGGCTATCTACCCAGCCCCAACCCTTGACGAAATCAGACCAGACATCTCCCATCCATTCAAAGAACCCTTTTATCGTGGGTTTGGCTATTTCAATGTCATCTAATAGGCCGTCCAGGAGCCCTCCGCCCCCGCCGCCGATCTCTCCGATATCACCTAAATCGATATCGTCGAGGGCTCCGCCGCCACCGGCCATATCCTTTTGCAGCTGGTTGATCTCATCAAAGCCGACCAGGCTTTTCTTCGCGGCTTTCCCCGCTTCCCCCAGGGCCTCTGCCTGATCCCCTATCGCCTCCGCGGCCGCTCCGGCACTCTTCGCGACACCGCCGCCGGTTACATTTATATTGTTCAGTGAATTGCTGTATTTAGACCAAAGAGCCATGCCGCCGCTGACTGCTGCTGTTACTCCCAATACTGCCCAGCCTATTGGTCCGAGAGCTGCATGCACGGCAAAAAGGGCCGCGCGAAGGCTGTACAAGGCTCCTGTGAAGATATTAGTCGCCGCCGGAGCAGCCGCCATCTGCAGCGTATACGCTAAAACACCTATCCGTGCCGCTTGCAGCACTGAGGATTGTACTATCAAAATACTCTTCAATGCCTTTTGTGCACCGCCAAACGCCCAGGTTGCGATCGTCGCCCCTTTTGTAAGGGCGGTGTAGGTCAGAATTGCTGTTCCTGCGATTTTTATCGCTCCCCAGCTGCTAGTTATCGCACTGGTGACGACTCTCACAGCTTTGCCCGCTGCACTAAAAGCATCTGCAACCGTCTGCCCCCAGCGGCGCAGAGTCGCTTCATTGTCCACAGCCCACATTCTGAGGGTGTCAAGCTGTTGGATCAGCCCGTCCAGGACCGCTCCGGCACCAGGTAAAATCAAAGGCGCTCCCAGTGAAGTTTTAAGCTCCTGCATCAATTTTTTAGGCAGGGACAACTTCTCTACTGAGCCCAATTTCTTCCCGAAGGTACCCATGGCGGCCTCATAGGATCCTGCAATCTTTGTACCTTCCCGCAAGATATAGTTCACCATTGCTTGCTTTTTCTCGACCTGGCTCAACTGTTTTGTGGTCTTCCCGACAGTTTTAGCATAGGCCCCGTAAATGTCATTCAAACTGCTTGTGAAGCCGAACGCGGTCAACAGTCTTGGCTGCAGCTTCGCTATCGCTTCCACCATCTGTTCGGCTGCTTCTGAACTGTTCATCCCTGCGATAGTGCCGGCATCTTGAGCTACTCTGACAACTTTAGCCGCGTCGGCTACTCTAAGTTGAGACTGCATGAATCTGGTCATGATCTGTGTTGCTTCCTGCTCCGCGATCCCCAGGGCCATTACACTCTTTTTATAATCTTTGAGTATGTCCAGAGAGGTGCCGGTGGAGTTAGCTACCGCAGCCATAGCCACATTTAAGGTTTCAGTTTTTGCAGAGGTCTGTAAAATGTCTTTGACCAGGCTACCCAGGGACAGCCCGCCTAAAACAGCACCTATGCCCAGCATAGTTTTGCCTATTCCTTTTTTAAACGCCGTCAATGTCGCCTGCGTCTTCGCCAGTTCTTTTTGAACGCTTGTAAAATCCGCTCCTCCACGTTATTCAGCGGATTATGAGGTTTTTAGCACCCATAATCCGGACCACCCCCTTTCACATAAAAAAGCACAGGCTCTTTTGCCGGTGCTCTTTACTCTTCTCTGTTTTAGCTGTTTAAAATAAGGTTTTTATCAAATTCTTGTATATTTTATCATCTATTTCGACTAAACTTTTCCCCCCGTTTTTCCATTTAATCGCGACTTGATACGTCCCTTTGTTTTTAGCGGACAATCCGCCCAGTAGACCAACAGGACCCAATAACACACCACCTACTAACCCACGGGTTATACCACTCACCGCGCTTTTTCGATGATCTTCCGTAATGACTTCGTACTCATCTACCGTGCCTTTGTCCAGATTTTTCATTTTCCCCGCACCGAGCACAATATACGTGCTTCCCCACGCACTGGAAACACTCCGGCCCATATAATCTCCGGCTATAACCTTATTGGCCATACTGAAAACCCCCCCTTAAAGCATCTTATGCTTTTATATTACAAAAGATTTTCAGGGTTTTCAATCAATCTCTTCTCCGCCAAACAATTTATTCAACCGTCTGGCTTGCTGTAGTATTTCCTCATCTGTCATTATTGTTTTCTCTCCTGCTTCTTTTTCTTCTTCTAAGATTTTCTCTATGTCTATCTTTTTTGCCCATACCCATCGACTGAGAAGATAGATCTTAAACAGTTCTTCCTTCTGCACCAATTTTAATCTACGTAAAGTGAGTTTGAGTTCAACAGGGGTCAGTTCCCAAAACTCTGAGACACGGACCCCCGCTAAGACGGCGAGCTCCAACAGTTCCTTAATGCTTAACTCTTCTTCTTCGCCGCCTTCGGTCCGTTTTTTCCCGGGGGGCCTCCTTCTTTTTCCCCGAAAGCGTCGGCAATCGCTTCAAACATTACCTGCAGCACTTCGCGAACGTTAGAATGCTCATCGACCAGGTCCATGACTTTTTCCGGCGTCAGATCCTTGTCCTCATGAACCAGTCCTGCCCAGAGGAATACCGCCGTTTCCTCCATCGTCATATCTTCCATGTTGATTTTTGATGTACTCTTCTTCAGCCTCTTCTCAATTCGGTCAAGAGCTCTCATCCCATATTTGAAATTCCGGCTCTTGTCCAGCTGAACCGGGTAGTAGCTCATTTACTCACCCCTCTTTTCTCTTACGACCTCAAACTTATCCACAATATAGCTTATTTTCACCACGGTTACTTCCTTTGCTAAAACTTCGCATTCAACAGCTATCACATGCTCTTGCTTAACACCGTCGATATAAACCGTCTTAATGAAGCCCTCTTCAGTCACTTTTATGTTTGCCAGCCCCACCTAAAGCACCTCCTGAAAGGTTTATTACGTCCCCGCACTAAACACCGGTTTACCTGAAACTTTTATGGTAATTGAAAAAGTTACCGCACCATCAACATCCGCTCCAGTTCCAAACCCTGTAACAATCCCGGTAAAACTCCATGTTGACGCTGTCCCAGAACCCCCAACCGCCGGGAAGGATATGGTACAAGAGGCCGAGGCCCCGCCAACCAATCCCGCAGCGGCCACCTCATCGGTTGCCGCATCCGACAGATACCCTTCTGCCGTCACTTCCCCGCCATCAATAAACCCGTTTATGAACTCACGGTATCCGTCCGTGGAATCAAAAGTCGTTACATCGATGGTTTCGGCCGTTACCTCAACTCCGTTAAGGGAGGTCAAATTACCGATTGTGGTTGTGCCTATCTTTAGTTCGGTCCCCAACGATCTCCTAGCCATTTGCTTCACTCCTTAAAATAGATTGTAAAGTCAATGATTCCTCGATTGACCTTCAGCTCGTGTTCATACTGTTCGTCAATGTTATTGATGTCTAAGTCCTGGACATAGAATTGTTTGCTTTTCCCTATCTGTGTCCTGGGCATGCCCAATAACATGTTCTCGACTTCTCCCCGGAGGCGGACCATCTCGGAATACTTAGTGGCCATGATCGAGAAGAGATAGCTCAGGGCTTGTAAGCCGGTATACCCTTCGAAGGTCTTCGTTTTGTGGGTCGTGATCCGGGTATATACTAAATAGGGTTTGGTATATGTTTCCGGCGCATTAGTGGGATACACGGCGTTGTTTAACTCCTTCACGGACTCGATCAGCTCATATCTTAACGCTGTTTCCATCTACCTCAGCCCCGCTTTCGCAATTTCCACGTCAATCTTTTTCTGCATCACCTTTATAATGGTTCTCTCGATTCCTCTGGCATTCTCCGGCAAAGCATCCGAAATAAACCGATAACCCGGGATATAATTGCCTTTACCGGCAAAATAGCCATACTCCTGAGATATCGGATAGTAGGCGGGATTCTGCCCCTTACCGCCCCGGCTCCCGGGATCCTGCACTGGCTTTTGAAAGGCATAATTCATCCTGCTATCAAAAACAACACGGTAAACCTTCTTCGCTCTACGCCGCCGAGACTTCTCCCCATACAATATGATCCCTCTTTTTAAGGCCCCTGTTTCCTCCGGCGCATCTGCCCGGGCTTGCTTGAGGGCAATCGTCATCCCTTTTTTGGCCGCGGCCGTCACATGCTTTTGCGGGACCTTCTCAAGTCTCTTCAAATCCTTGAGCAGTTTCTCCATGCCCTCTATTTTTATTTTTACTCGTGCCATCACTTCACCAACTTACAATAGCAGAGCAGTTCCCTGTTTAGCGATTTTACATTGACCGCTGACAGTATCTCGTAGATCTCCTGCCCGTGCCGGATCCGCATTTTGTTCGTAATGCCGGAGATGAACCGGCAATTAAACTTAACCTCGACTTTGCTATCAGCCGTAAAAGCCGTAAAGTATTCGTTGCCGATCAAGGGGTCTTTACTCGCCCATATCTCTGCCTTGAAGGTTTCCCATGTATCGACCGGCTCCCCGTATTCGTCCTGACCAGTAACGCGTTGCAGAAAATTTATTTTGTGCCGGTAGTCTCTCATGGTTCATCACCTACCGTATATTCCGCCGACAGTGTCAGGTGATGTTTAAGGCTGATATAAGATTCCTGGAATCGCTCTGACAGTTTCGGATCGTCATAGCCAAAGTTAGCCTTGCAATAGACAGTCACAGCACGCCTGATCAGCGGGTCAGTATCGACAATTTTTGAGGGGTGCACGCCCGAGAGTTGTAGATCAGCTTTGGCCGCGTCGATCAGATCCTGTATCTCTATATCTGACGCTGTCCCGCTTTCTCTTAATGCGTCTTTAACGTCAGCCAGCATCTAATCACCACCTAACAGCTCGATCAGCTCCGCCTTGGTCTGCCGCTCGCTATACTCAATGCCTCGCTCCTCTAGCCTGTCCATGATTTCTTTTTTTGTCATAGAATCATACTTAACTTCTTCAATTAGTTCCCGGGTCAATAAATCTTTGATACGGTCGGTTTCATCGCTAACAAAAGCATCACCGGGGAGGTAGATCTCCCTGGTGTACTTATCGCGAAACCGCCGCATGACCTTATACTTCATTGGCGGCTACCTCCCTTAACCCTCTTCCTCTTCGGTCGTGTCCTCGATGGTGATGACTGCGTCAACGTCACCCTTGTTAGTGTTAAAGGTGATTACAGTATCACCAACCTCTAGGTCGTCAAGATATGTTTTAAGCAAAGTTACAACAAGTCCAACAGCCGTATAGTCAGTTACAGCCGTTAGTGCTGTTTCGCCGTTTTTAACAGATGTCAAAGTTACGCCACTGGTATTATGCTTGACCTCGATTACCACATCGACATAACCTTCCCCGCTGGTGTTTTTGTCAAATGTTGCGGTTGCAGGATCAGCTTCTAATGCCGTGGTGTCCGTCACGGTTATAACTGCCGTCAAGTCGCCCTGGTCGGTTTTGATTATAAACGGGTAATCATCTTCTGTCAGGTCGTCAAGGCATGTCTTTTTCAGCGTAACCTTGCCGTTACTCACAGTATAATGAGTGGTCTTTGTTAGCTTGATGTCGCCATTATATACATCTGTTACGGTTATACTGCCCTGATTGGCAGCCACCGTTAGCACTACGTCCGCATAACCGTTCCCTCCTGGATTGAGGTCGAACGTAGCCGTTTCAGGGCTAACGGTTAAGCGGATTTTTTTAATAGGGCAAAGGCTTTGGTATCCAGTACCGCTCCGTCTACAATGGTATAAGCCGCATAGTCTACAGTACGGGCCTTCACGTGCTCCTCAGTTGCCAGGCTCATGGGTTCATTAGTATTGAACACATATCCCTTATTGGCGTTACCGAAAAGCACACTGTTTGCACTTACACCGGCATCAGCTTTAACCACAAAGCCCAGCATTCTACCGACTCCGCCGGCAGTAGTGTCCGGAATGAAGATTGGGCGGCCAGTGGTATCCACGATATTGGCCAGTACAGTCCAGATCGTTGCGTTGTTAGCATAGAACGCAGCTCCACTCAAATAGGACGAGTGCAGCTTCGCAATTAAGCTAGTAATCTTCTCATAGTCTGCCGGGTCAGGAGTAGCTGCAGTAGGGTTGTAGGTGACAACCTGCGGGGTATCGTTTTCCGCAGCAAGCGCAGTCTCAATGCCCTGCGGTTCCGGTTTAAAGTTGTCATTATCGCCAGGCTTCCCTTGACCCTGAGCAATAGCAGTTCCTAATGCCACGCCGACTCGCTCGCCCAGCTCGTTTTTAATGTACGGAATAAAATCTTCCACAGCCATAGCCCGGAGTTTCCAACTGACAGTGACGGCTTTGGCAAGCTCGCAGCCAGTCAGGGTCAGTTGGCCGAAAAGGTTCTTTTCGTCGGCGATTGCGGTTGCTTCGTCGTACCATGCAGCGTCACCTTCAGCAATAGAATCATGCCTATTGATTACCAGGGTCCCCTTAACATTGTACTTCCTGATATCGCCCAACAGTGGATACATTTCCTCGGCTCTTTTCCAGATCCCAGCAACTACAGTCTGCGGGATCAGAGTAGGAGTATTGCCGGTGTCGTGAGTATAGGCGTTCTGAAACTCGGCGTTAACTTTATCGAATATTGCTTTCTCGCTATCTTCCAGCTTTTTCCCCTGCATAGTTTTGGCCCAGGCCATCTCATAAACCTTAGCCTCATCTACCTTGATTTCCTTGCCGAAGTCAGCCACTTCTTTCCCTCCCTTCACCTCTAGGCCCTGGTTCTCTAATTCGAGACCAACGCCATTGTCTTTGAGAGCGTTGAGGTTGGCGTTTGCCAGTTTAACCTGCTCCCATTTATTGTCGAGTTCCTTCACTTCTTCCATCTTGGCATTAGAATCATCCAGCTTGCCTTCTGCAATCAGTCTTTCAATTTCCGTCATCAGCGCATTACGCAGTTCCAGGTACTTTTCTTTAGTCACTAATAACCTCTCCCTTCAGTTTTAAATAATTGAGTTTGGCATGCGCTGCCTTTAGTGCCTTCTCACCCTGCAGCTTATTCCGCACGGTGTTTATGACTTCGGGTGGCAGCAACCCCGAATAGCCAGCAGATGCTGCTAGTTGCACATCCTCAAACATGATCTCGTCTATCAGTCCTAGTTCTTTGGCTTTTTTGGCGTCCATCCAGGTTTCATCATCCATCAAGGCCAACAACTCTTCTCGCGTCTTGCCACTTTTTAGTCGGTAGGCATTAGCAATAGTGTCATTGGCGGTTTTAAGGATGTCTGCCGTGTGTTCCATGTCCCGGTAGTCGCCCTCTGCATACGTGGTTACGTTGTGGATCATCATTTGTCCCGTGGGTGTCATCATGACTTTTTTGCCAGCCATTGCTATGACACTAGCGGCACTGGCCGCCATGCCCACAATCTTGACAGTGACATTTCCCATATAAGATTTTAGGGCTGTATAAATCTCAGATGCTGCAAACACGCTTCCCCCGCCGGAATTGATGATAACCTCCAAATCTTCACCGTTAGCCTTGTCGATTGCATCATTAACTGTCTTGGGGCATGTCGCTTTAATGCCCAGCCATTCATAGATCCTGGCGTCGTTGTCAGACACAATCGGCCCCTTGATATTGACTTTAGCCACTTACTCACCTCCCCCTATTCAGTCGTCGGTCTGGTGTCTAGGCGTCTGACATACTCATCCCCTCCTTCTCGTGGTGCCATGTTGAGTATCTCTCTGACTTCGTTCGGCGATAGTATGCCGCGGTCTACGTATTGCACCAGACTCAACTTGGTGTGCATTGACGCGAAAGTCAGGTTAGAGCTTTCAAAAATTATTCGGTTGCCAAAACCTCTCTCGCGCCGGGTGAACAATTTCCGAGTGTATTCTCCACTCAACTGGATTACATCAGGCTCCACGCTCTGCTCATAGTAGGAGATCCATTCATCCTCGTCATAGCTCCCCTGGACAATCTTGCTGTTAGTGTTGAAAAAGCTGTAGATACGCTGGACGGTCTTGTCCATCTGAACCGCATTGGGTACATAGTCTTTGGGTTCAACCTGGATTGCCTCAGCCTTGGCATCTGTAGCAGCGGCTCCGACTGAATCGCTTTCAATGCTGAGATAGTCCTCTACAAACTGCTTAGTCTGCTTCTTTAGGTCCTCAGGCCGCAGGGTCTGATTAAACTTAAGCAACCATTTAATGACGTTCGAGTTCTTAATGGCTTTAACTATGCCCTGGTCGGTCGTATTGACGATTTCCATCAGTGGTGCCAGGGCAGCTGCTGTTGGCTCCCCAAAAATCTCACTGTTATTGAAATCCTTGCGTAAATGGATTATGTCGGTATATCTAAATGTCACCTCCCGGCCTGTCCGCAGCGTGAACTTTAGAAATAGCTCGCCCCTGCCGTTTTTTAGTGCAATGATATTTGTTGGCGTGATCGGGTATATCTCCATCGGGTAGCCGTTTTCATCCCTTGCAATATAAGCAAAAGCATTATTATTAAGCTCCAGCTGTATGGCCAGTTTCTCCTGCATCACCTGGCCGGTCATATAGGGATTCGGCTCCTCAAGCAGAAACCTGATGTATGGCTCCGGGTTGACTTTCAACTCCTTGGCCCCATCAGGCTTTGTAGTTTCTCTTATGTGTTTGCCGACTATTTTTCCTATCGACCTTGCCTTTGGTCTTATTGCGGCTCTTACTATATCGGACTGATACAGATTGCCGTTCCAGGCGTAAAAACCCTCACCCTCGTCAGTGATCATCTGGTATTTTGACACCGTGACAGTCCTGTTTCTAAATCTATCAAAAAAGCCCACTTAATCACCTCCCACACTAAATCAAGCTAATATAATCCTCATAATGCCGCTCTAGCACCACATAGGCGTTTAACAGACTAGTTAGTCCGTCAATGCGCCGCCGCTGATTGCCAGTTTTGCATGGCTGGATATTAAGGTTTTTGTCCATTTCAATGGCCGTATTACTAAGGCACCACTTGAGGATCGGGTTATTATTGTAATTGATGCGCTTACCCTCCAGATCTGCGCCCAGAGCCTTCATCGGGCCACTAAGCGTTTTCTTGCCTTGAATAACCGGCTCCATGCCGTCCTTGCCGAAGTAGCTACGCATTTCTTCAACGTAGTATTCAGCACTCCAGCCGTCATAGCCATGCCACGGAATATAAATGTCGCAGCCGGTTTCGCTCTGCACCTCCAAGAACCATTCAGTAACATGCTTATAATGCACCTTATTTCCCGGCACTGTTCTCAGCAGCTCCATGTCACGCCAAATATCATAGGGAATCTTATCTTCTTTAACTCGTAGATCCAGGAGATCCTCAGGTATCCAGTACATCTGCTTTACATAGATCGTATTGTCTCCCGGCACCATGAATATCACTGTGCCACAGGTTAAGTCCGTGGTGCTAGACAAGTCAGATCCACCAATACCATATCTCGGCTTTAACGCTTCCAGATCATAAGTAGCTGGGTTGTTCAGTTGCTCGAATGTCAACCAAGCCTCTGAACTGGTCTCCCGGATGTTGAAATCTTTGCACAGTAAATTTTTAACCAGTAACGGGTTGGCCTGAGCCTTTTTCACCTTGTTCTTTAACTGCTCTAGCCGCTTAATGGTTCCCAGCCCGGGGTTGGCTTGATGCCAACATTCGGGGTCAGTCCAATCCTTACGGCTGTCCAACTCATATATAATCGGCAGTAACCGCTCATTCTTATAACCGTTTGGGTCGTCATACCCGTTTATGACTCGCTCGGCCTCATCGTACTTGAGATCAAATACTCGCTCACGCACTGTGCCGGCTGTCGTCGTGATAAAAACCAAAGGCTCCTCACGTGAGGACGTGCCGTCTACTATAACGTCATAGAGGTTTTGATCCTGCCAGGCGTGTATCTCGTCGAGTAGTGCCCCGTGAACGTTTAGTCCGTCTAGACTGTCGCTATCTCTGCCAAGAGGACGAAAAAAAGAATCGTTAAAATCACTATTAAGTTCCGCTACCAGAGTTTTAATTCTCTTGCGTAGGGAGGGTGATTTTTTAACCATTCTTTTTGCTTCAAGCCATATAATTTTTGCCTGATCCTTTTTTGTAGCGCAGGCGTAAACTTCGGCCCCGGGTTCTCCATCTGCAATCTGCAGGTATAATCCTATTGCAGCTGCCAGCGTGGACTTACCGTTTTTTCGCCCTACTACCAGTAAGACTTCTTGATACTTCCTGGTGCCGTCTATCTTGTGTACTATCCCGAACGTGGCTGCGACTAAGGCTTTCTGCCACAATTCCAGAATAAACGGCTTACCGCCCGACGCCCCTTTGGAGTGCCTTGTATAGTTCTCTATAAACTCTATGGCGTGGTTAGCCTTTGCCGGGTCGTACTC
>MTBK01191713.1_pt1 | contig 20820 bp, 19 predicted proteins | sample 1535981 | NCBI WGS metagenome assembly MTBK01 (sample SAMN06109225, study PRJNA356200) | anaerobic digester metagenome | isolation source: biogas reactors fed with pig manure or primary and secondary sludge | place: Spain | collected 2016-06-30
GCCATGGCCAACATGTCCCAGATTGCCAGAGACGTGTACGGACTGTGCGAAACCTCCAACGACCTGATGCAGAGAAAAATCAACAACGGCCTCAACGTAGCCAGAAACATCCTGAAGCAGCACGGGGGGATCGACGCGGCCGGGGAAAAGGTCGCCTGGGACGCCGTCAACCAACTGACACAGGAGACCCGGAAAGTCGAACTGCCCAAACTGACGGCGGGCGGCGTCTGGCTGGGCCAGAACCGCAGTCTGACGACGCCCACGCCTGTGGTCGATGACGTGAAGCGCCTCGTCGGCATCACCTGCACCATTTTTCAACGCATGAATGAAAGCGGCGACATGCTGCGGGTGGCGACCAATGTGGAAGATCTGAGCCATAGCCGGGCCATCGGCACTTACATTCCCGGCCTTTTGCCGGACGGAAAAGCCAACCCGGTGACGGCGTCGGTCCTGAAGGGACAGTCCTACCGGGGACTCGCCTATGTCGTCAACACCTGGTATCTGACAGCCTACGAACCCATCACGGACCGCGGCGGAAAAATCATCGGCATGCTCTACGTAGGAGAAAAGCTGGAGACTGTTTCTTCGCTGCGGAAAGCGATTATGAGCATGAAAGTGGGAAAGCTGGGCTATGTGGGCATCGTCGGGGGGAAAAACGAGCACCGGGGGAGGTACGTCATCTCTAAAGACGGAAAACGCGACGGGGAAAACATTTGGGATCAGAAAGACGTCCACGGCAATCTCACCATCCAGGCCCTGATTACCAAGGCGCTGGCCCAGCCAAAGGGCGAAGCCTTTTATCACGAATACATCTGGCAAAACCCCGACGAGCCCAACCCGAGAAAAAAGATATCGTCCGTCATTTACTTTGCGCCTTTCGACTGGGTAATCGTGGCCGGCACCTACGAGGACGATTTCTTCGGTCCCATCGGCCATGTGCATGATATGATCAGGTCCCTTTTTCTGAAAATGATCCTGGCGGGAGCGCTGATCATTCTTCTGTCCGTGCTGCTGGCCGTGGTTCTGGCCCGGCGGCTGACGGCGCCTCTGGATCTGACGACGTCGCTAGCCCAGAAGATCGCCACCGGAGATATTCAGCAAGCCCGGGAGGAACTGGCAGGGCCCGGGTCAGCGCGGGTCATTCAGTCCGGAGACGAAACGGGCAAACTTCTCCAGGCCTTCCGGTCCATGACGGGCAATCTCGATTCACTCATCGGCCAGGTTCACCGGTCGGGCATCCAGGTCACCACTTCCGCCACGGAAATCGCCGCTTCTGCGCGCGAACTCGAAGCGACCGTGGCCCAGCAGGCGGCCTCCACAACCGAAGTGACGGCTACCAGCCGGGAAATAGCCGCCACGGCGGACGACCTGGTCCAGACCATGGACGGGGTTAATGCGTCGCTCGATGAAACCATCGGAATGGCCCGGGAGGGACACAAGGACCTCTCCCGGATGGAAACGGCCATGCGCGAACTGGCCAGGGCCACCTCTTCCATCACTTCGAAGCTGACCGTCATCAACGACCGGGCCAACAGGATTTCCCACGTCGTCACCACGATCAACAAGATTTCCGACCAGACCAATCTGCTGTCATTAAACGCCGCCATCGAAGCGGAAAAAGCAGGGGAATTCGGAAGAGGCTTTTCGGTCGTCGCCCGCGAGATCAGCCGGCTGGCCGATCAGACGGCCATCGCCTCGCAGGACATCCAGCAGGTCGTCTCCGAAATGCAGACGTCCGTCACCGCCGGCGTCATGGAGATGGACAAATTCAACGACGAGGTCCGGCGCGGCGTGGAAACCATGGCCGCGCAGAGCGGGCGGCTTGCCCAAATAATTGACCAGGTGCGCATCCACGGTCCGCAATTCACCGTCGTCAAGGACGGTATGCACGGCCAGTCCCAGGGCGCGCAGCAGATCAGCGAAGCCATGAGCCAGTTGTCGCTGGCGGCGGAGCAGACCAAGGCGTCGCTGCATGAATTTAAACTGGCAACCGAGCAGCTCAACGAAGCCATCGCGGGGCTTCAGTCGGAGGTCTCCCGGTTTAGAATCAGCTCCTGATCGGAAAACAACCTATGTTGCTACTTCAGTTTCAGGCAGGCACGGAACGTTACGGCCTCGATATCGGGCAGATTATTGAAGTATCCTCTCTGGTTTCCTTAAGGGCCGTTCCCCACGCGCCGCCGGAAGTCGCGGGAACGTTCAATTACCGGGGAACGCTCACCCCGGTGGTGGATCTGACCGTGCTTTTGACCGGCGCCTCCTCCCGCCCCCGGATGAGCACACGCATCATCCTGATTGCTTATCAGGGAGAAGACGGCCGTTCTCACATTCTGGGCCTGCTGGCCGAAGGTGTGACGGAAATGATCGACTGCAGGAAGGAAAGCCTCCAGCAGCCGGTGGTGGCCGTCAGCGGCGCGCTCTATCTGGGAGACACGATGTTTGACGAGCGCGGCGCCATTCAGCTTTTGGATATGGAACGACTGCTGACCCGCGACCTGCTTTTCACACTTTTCCCGCCGGAGGTCGCCAACCGATGAACGCGCCTCCCGCCATCATGGAATTCCTCACCCTTACCCTGGGCATGGCGCCGGAAGCAGCGGGTAAAAACGCCGCACAGCGTGCCGTCGCTTCCGCCATGCGACACGAAGGCGTTTCGGATCCGCAGGCGTTTGAAAAGCTGTTTGAGTCTTCTCCCGATGTGCGACAGCGGTTGATTGACGCCGTCGTCGTCGGAGAAACCTGGTTCTTTCGCGACAGGGGTCCCTTTCTGTGCCTCGCCCGCCACGCTCTGGACCGGCAGAAGACGCACCCGGGAAGCGTTTTAAAGATTCTGTCCGCTCCCTGCGCCACCGGTGAAGAACCCTACTCCATTGTCATGACGCTCCTGGCCGCCGGACTGCCGCCTTCGTCTTTCACGGTGGACGGGGTGGACGTCAGCGCCCTGGCCATCGAGAAGGCCCGCCGCGCCTGCTATTCGAAAAGCGCCTTCCGGGGAAACATCGGGCAGGATATCGCCCGCTTTTTCGAGACAACACCTTCCGGCCGTAAAGTTGTCGATTCCGTTGTCCGCCGGGTCGCCTTTCATCCCGACAATCTGGCTTTGCCCGGAAGCCTTGCCGGACGAGGCACCTATGCGGTTATTTTTTGCAGAAACCTGCTCATTTACATGACCCCTGAGGCCCGTCTCCGGGTTTTCGACCGGATCGACCGTCTTCTGCTCCCCGGCGGGCTGCTCTTCACCGGTCATACGGAAACAAATTTCTGGCATCAGCGCGGCTATCAGCCCATCAGGTGGGACAGAGCCTTCGCCCTGGCCAAACCCGCCTCGTTTGCCGCCGCCCATCCGAACTCGACCGCAAAGCCGACTTCGCCAAAAAACAGGTCTGATAAAATCTCCGTCCTTCCGGTGGAAGCCGCCGCAAAGAAAAAAATCCCGATCCGTCCGGACACCGGTTTACAAAACACTCCCTTTGGAGAACGGCGGCAACCGCAAAACCCCGGAGCGGACGGCGCGGATATCCAAATTCCCCCGGCGCATGCGCAGATTCAGGAGGCCCGGCGTCTGGCTGACGCAGGCGATACGGCAGGCGCCGCCCGCCTCTGCCGGGAATACACGCGCAAATTCGGACCGGCCGCCGAAACCTGTTGCCTCATGGGAATTCTCTCCATGTCAAGACAGGACCTGGACGGCGCGGAAGAATGCTTTTTGAAGGCCCTCTACCTTGATCCCAACCACTATGAAAGCCTGGTTCACATCAGTCTTATCTGCCGGCAGAAAGGGAAGAAAAGCCGGGCGGCGCTTTACCGGGAGCGGGCCGAGCGAAGAGCGGCCGTCAAGGAATGACGCGAAATCAATCAAAACGCGCCGCAGAATAGCCAGGAAGGAAACAGGAAGAAGGCGGAACAAAAACGATGGCAAACGCAGAAAAATATTGCTGGAAGGAAAAGGGAATCTACGGCGACGGGACCTGCCCGGACCTGGCGCGCCTGATTCACTGCCGGCGCTGCCCCGTTTATGCGACCGCGGGGAGGCAGCATCTGGACCGGGATATTCCATCGGCCTATGTGGAGGAACGAACCGCTGTGATGACCCTGCCCAAGGAAATCGCCAGGCGGGGAACAATATCCGCAATGGTTTTCCGCCTGTGCGGCGAGAAGTTTGCCGTCAAAACCATCTATTTTCAGGAAGCGGCGGAACCGTCTCCGATCCACACGCTGCCGCTGAAGGTCAACCGGGTCTTCCGCGGAATCGCCAATATCAACGGGGAACTCCTCCTGTGCCTGTCCATCGCGGATCTTCTGGATCTGACCTCCGGGGAGCAGGACCACGCGCCCCCGGTCGTCTATGAGCGGATGCTGGTGGTTGGACGGGAAGGACAGCGCTTCGTGTTTCCCGTCCAACAGATTCTGGGAGTCCATCGAATTGCCCCGGAGGATCTCGCAGAAGTTCCCGCCACCATCTCGCGCAGCGCGAAAGCTTTGACCCGTGGCATTTTCCTGCTCAATGACCGCCCGGTCGGGCTTTTGGATGAAGAGCGGCTCTTCCCCGCCATGACAAGGAGTCTGAATCCATGACCACGGACACAGCCCCCATCGATCCCCTGATGCTCGATCTGTTCCGCGTGGAGCTGGAGAACAACACCCGTATGCTGGAGACGGGTCTGGTCACGGCGGAGCGCGACCAAACGCCGGAACGCATCGAGCCGCTGATGCGGGCCGCCCATTCCATCAAGGGGGCCGCCCGGATTGTGGGATTGAACACGGCCGTCACCCTGGCTCACGCCATGGAGGATGTTCTGTCGGCGGCACAAACCGGAAAGCGGCCGCTGACCTCAGCGGCGGTTGACCGGCTGCTCAAGGGGAATGATTTTTTTGCCTCACTTTCCCGCCTGGACATTCAAAACCTGCCCGCCGCTCTGGAGCGGGGAACCCATGAAATTTCACTTCTGGCGGGCGAGTTGAAAAACTTTCTCTCATCGCTCGGGGAGACTGCGCCTCCTCCGGCCGCGGCCGCTTCTGCGGAAGAACAGGCAGCCGGGGCCCCGGAGACGCAAGACACAGACACCTCGCCGGCCCCGCGCCCAAAAGAGCCGGAATCTCAAAAGCCGCCCCAGGCGGCCGTTCTGGAAAACGTCTGCCCGGTGCCGCAAACCACGCCGCCGGCCATCCGTTCCCGCCGCACGCCGGATCAGAGAGATAAAGGCCTGGTGCGCGTCCGGTCCGAAAACATGAACCGCCTGATGGCTCTGGCGGGCGAATGCCTGGTGCAGGCCCAGTCCGTCAAAACCGTCTATCAAAGTCTCCTGGGTCTCAAAAAGGAGATCTTCGAAATCGAAAAATCCCTGCGCGAATTCCTGGAGCGGCAGGAGGCCGGCGAGCCCGACGAAGGAAAGGAAGACCTTCAGCAGACGCTGTCCGGCGCGATCGCGGCCCAGCAGACCGTTTTCCGGGAAACTGTCCGGTTCGAGCGTTTTTCACGCCGTCTGGAACATCTGGCGCATCGCCTTTACAACGAAGTCATCAGCAGCCGCATGGTGCCTTTCTCGGACGGCCTCCACGGCTTTCCCCGCCTGGTCAGAGACCTGGCCCGGGAAACGGGAAAGCAGATCCGCCTTGAAATTGCCGGCGCCGCCACGCCCGTGGACCGGGATATTCTGGAGCGGCTGGAGGCGCCCCTGTCCCATTTGATCCGCAACGCCATCGATCACGGCATGGAAACTCCCGGAGAACGAAAAGCGGCGGGCAAACCTGCCGAAGGCACCCTCATCCTGGAAGCGCGCCACGTCGCGGGAATGCTGAACATTTCACTCACCGACGACGGCCGGGGAATCAATCCCGAAGATGTAAGAAACAAGGTGGTTGAAAAAGGATATATCTCTCCGGACATGGCGGGAAGCTTAAGCCGCGCGGAGCTTTTCGAGTTTCTGTTTCTGCCGGGGTTTTCCACTGCCCGGAAGGTGACGGAAATCTCCGGACGCGGGGTCGGTCTGGATGTCGTTTTCAATATGGCTCATGAAGTGGGCGGAACCGCGCGCGTGGATGCCGACACCGGCCTGGGCGCCCGCTTTCACCTGCTGCTGCCGCTGACGCTTTCAGTACTCAGAACCCTGCTTTTATCGATTGCCGGCGAAGCGTATGCCCTGCCCCTTTCCCGGATCGACCGGGTTTTGTCCCTGACGCCCGCCGACATCCGGGAAATCGAAGACCGTCCCTACTGCACTTTGGATGGGGAACATGTGGGCATTCTCGACGCGCGCCAGCTTTTCGGACTGCCGCAGGACTCCACTTTTCCTGCGGGATTTTCCGTCGTCATCATCAGCGACCGGTTGAACCGCTACGGGCTGGCAGTTGACCGCGTGATCGGCGAGGAAAATCTTGTCGTCCGGCCGCTGGACAGCCGCCCGGGAAAAATTCCCAATATCAGCGCCGGCGCCATTCTGGACGACGGTTCGCCGGTGGTTATTTTTGATGTGGATGATCTGGTCCGTTCCATTCATCAGTTGCTGACCACCGGCAAGCTTCAGAAAATCGGCCGGGAACGGGAGGCCCTGAAAACGGGCAAAAAGCGCGTTTTGGTGGTTGACGATTCCCTGACAGTGCGCGAAGTGGAGCGCAGGCTTCTGGAAAACGCCGGATATGAAGTCGCCACCGCCATTGACGGCGCGGACGGCTGGAACAAGCTGACATCGCACTCCTTTGATCTGCTCGTTTCCGACGTGGACATGCCGCGCATGAACGGCATCGAACTTATCCGGGCCGTCAAAGCCGATCCGCAGCTCCGCGACACACCGGTGATGATTGTTTCCTACAAAGACCGGGAGGAGGACCGGCTGCGGGGCCTCGAAGCCGGCGCCAACTACTACCTGACCAAGAGCAGCTTCCATGACGAAAGTCTGCTCGATGCCGTCCGCGACCTGATCGGAGAACCCGAATGACGCTCAAAATCGCCATCGCGCATCACGACGAAAACGCCCTGGAAATTCTGCGGCAGATCATTGCCCCGATTGCCGGCTGCTCGGTCATCTGGGCCACAGACCGCGGAAGCGATGTCATCCGGCAATGCCGTCGCGGTTTGCCGGATATCCTGCTGGTCGATCTTGCGCTTACCGACGTCAACGGCGCGCGGCTGATCTGCGACGTAATGAAAGAAACCCCCTGCGCCATCCTGCTGCTGTCCAACGCGAAAGAACGGCAGGCGGGAAAAGTGTTCGAGGCCATGGGATGCGGGGCGCTGGACGTCATTTCCACGCCCGTGCTTCACTCCAACGGGTTTCTGGAAGGGACGGACACCCTGCTTAAAAAAATCGACACGATGGCCAGACTTCTGGGAAACACGTCCCGGACGGCAAAACCGGCCGCGCCCGTCCGTCAGACTAAAAATGAGCCGCTCCCGCCCCTCGTCGCCATCGGCTCTTCGACGGGAGGCCCCCGGGCCCTGGCCACAATCCTCGCCGGCTTGCCCCGGGAATTTCCCGCTGCCATCATCATCTGCCAGCACGTCGATCTGCAGTTCGCCTACGGCCTTGCCTCCTGGTTGAACTCTCAAACGCAGATTGCCGTAACCATTGCCCGGGAGGGCATGCGGCCCCGGCCCGGCGTCGCTCTGGTGGCCCAAACCAATGATCACCTCGTCCTTGGACCGGACGGCGCGCTTCATTACACCCAGCACCCCCGGAACTATCCCTATCGCCCGTCCGTCAACGCGCTTTTTGAAAGCCTCCTGCAATACTGGCCGCAAAATGATGCGGCGGTCCTCCTCACCGGCATGGGGCGGGACGGCGGGGAAGGACTGGCGGCTCTGTTCAAAGCCGGCTGGCACACGATCGTTCAGGATGAAAAAACCTCCGTTGTCTATGGCATGCCGGCGGCGGCCGTGGAACTCGGCGGCGCTTCGGAAATCCTGCCGCTGGACAAAATCGCCGGCGCCATTGCCAAAAACATTGCCAATCGCAAAGGAAGTTCCTCATGACCGAAAAAGAAAATACAAACCCCGCGCCGTCAGGCAGCCACGACCCCGTGTCCACGCTGACGGCCCATAAGATAAAGGTTCTGCTCATCGACGATCAGGCGATTGTCGGCGCGGCCGTAAAAAAAATGCTCGAGACGGAAACGGACATTGTTTTTCAGTTCTGCCAGGACCCCACGCAGGCCATCCCGACCGCCGCCGCCTTTCAGCCGACCGTGATCCTTCAGGACCTGATCATGCCGGAGATCGACGGTCTGACGCTGGTGAAATTTTTCCGCGCTCACCCCCGGCTCAGGGACGTGCCCCTGATCGTTTTATCCTCCAAAGAAGAAGCGGTAACGAAGGCGGACGCCTTCGCGCTGGGGGCCAACGATTACCTGGTGAAGCTTCCCGACCGCATCGAGCTTGTCGCCCGGATCCGCTACCATTCCCGGGGCTACATCAACCTGCTGCAGCGAAACGAAGCCTATGCCGCTCTGCTCGCCAGCCGGCAGGCTCTGGCCGCGGAGTTGGCCCAGGCGGCCGATTACGTGGTGTCGCTCATGCCGCCTCCCCTTTCCGATCCTGCCGTCACGACGGCCTGGCGCTTTTTCCCCAGCGCCCAACTGGGCGGCGACAGCTTCGGCTACCACTGGCTCGATGAAAACACGTTTGCCGTTTATCTGCTGGACGTCTGCGGGCACGGAGTCGGCTCGGCGCTGCTTTCCGTCTCCGCCTTCAACGCCATTCGCTCCCGGACGCTGCCCGACACGGATTTCCATTCCCCGGACCGTGTGCTGGCGGCGCTCAACAACGCGTTTCAGATGGAGCGCCACAACAACCTTTATTTCACCATCTGGTACGGCGTTTTCGACCGCCGGAGTCGGGAGCTTCGCTTTGCCAGCGGCGGCCACCCCCCGGCTTTTCTCATTTCCAAAGAGGGGACCCTGGCCAAACTCATGACAAACAACCTGTTCATCGGCGGTCTCCCGGAAAGCGCCTACCATGGAAGCTCCGTCACCGTGCCGTCCGGCGCGAATCTTTACGTCTTTTCCGACGGCGTTTACGAAGTGGATCCCCCCGAAGGCGACATGTGGACGCTGGATGAACTGGGGGAGTATCTGCTGCGGCATCCGCTGGAAACCGGCAAAGATATTGACGCCCTGTACCGGAAGATGCAGGACTACCACGGCCAAAAAATCCTGGAAGATGACTTTTCCATGCTGGTCGTTCATTTCACATAGGACGCGGAACAACAAAAGAGGACCGGGCAGCGGACCATCCCGGAACCGGCGTTGGCGGCGGGAGCTTTTACCGGAATAAGGGAAAAAGAGCTTTCTCACGCTGCGCGGCCGGTATTCCGCTCTGAGCTATTTGAGGAGCAGAAAGAAGAGTTCGCCTTTTTCCTTGAGACTGCCGGCCGTGGCCCGGGCTTCGGGGCCGAACCCGCAGAACAGATCGACGCGGCCCGGACCTCGGATGGCGGATCCCTTATCCTGGTTCAGGACAAAGCGCGAAAATTCGACGCGCCGGATAACCCGATAATCCTCGTCCAGAACCGGTTTTCGCAAACGGATAAACGCCGGCGCGCCTTGCGGGAAATACGCCGGATCCGTGGCAATCGACCGGTGAGGCGTCACCGGTTGTCCCAGCGAACCAACCGGTTCGCCGTCCACGAAACGAAAGAAAATGTAGCGTTCGTTGCGACTGAGAATTTCGTAGATTTCTTCTTCGCTTTTGCCTTTAAGCCAGGCTTTGAAGCCCTGGTACGAGGCGTCGCCCGGGGCGATTTTGTTTTCGTTGAGCAGGGCCTGCGTCACGGAGCGAAACGGCCTGCCGTTGCTCTGGGCGTAGCTGACGGTCAGCACCGTGCCATCTTCCAGCCGTATTTTTCCCGATCCCTGGGTGTGCAGGGAATTCAGCTCGACGGGGTCGGACACCCAGATCAACTCCAGCCCCATGCCCTGCAATACGCCGTCCACATCGATTTCCCGGCGCGAGTGATAGGGAACCAGCCGGCCGTTCTCCCGGCGGCTGATTCTGGTTTCATGTTTGGAAATCTTTTCCGTAACGATGTCCGGCGGCGGGCGGTAGAGCGGATATTTACACCTCTGGGTCCGCGTCAGAGAACCTTCCAGAAGCGGCTCGTAGTAGCCGGTAAACAGGACGAAGCCGTCCCCGCTTTCTCCCGCAGCGCGCAGGAGAAGAAATTCTTCCGCAATCCGCCTGTTCTTCTCCGTAACAGGGATATCGGACGCCAGAATTTCGCGGAAAGCGATCAGCGTTTCCTTCATCCGCGCCGCGGTCACCAAACGATCCATAAGCCGGAAAACCTGATTTCTTCCCGAGCCGTCATAATAGCGCAGGCTGCGGTCAACGGCCAGAAGAAGGGATTCGGCATCCAGGTCATCGACAAAGTCCAGGCGTTCCGCGTCCACCGCCACCAGCGCCTCTTCAGGCGGGGGCGCTTCCGGCCTGAACGCTTCCTTTTTTGCACAGCCGGCCGCCAGGACCATGACCGTCAGCGAGATAAGAAAATAGATTTTCCAATGTTTCATAATTCGATAATCATTGCCGTTTCATCGCAGTAGTCGGGATATTTGGGGCAGCGGAAACAGTCCGACCAGATCTTCTCCGGCAAAATGGAGCGGTCCACTTCCTGGAAGCCCATTTTGGCAAAGAATTCTTTCTTATACGTCAGGGTAAAGATGCGGAACAGCTCCAGGGTGATGGCGTCGGAAATACAAAATTCGACCAGCTTCCGGCCGACGCCCTTTCTCCGGAAGGCATCCTCCACATACAGGGAACGGATTTCCGCCAGATTTTCCCAGATAATATTCATCGCGCAGATTCCCACAATTTTCTGCCCGGCTTCATCGAAAAACACGATGAAGTCCCGGACGGAATTATAGATATCCTTCAGGGAGCGGGGCAGCATCTCTCCTTTCGCCGCCGACAAATTGATCAGCCGGTGAATGGTTCTGACGTCACTGATGCGCGCTTTTCTTAGCATAGCTGCTCCTTCCCGCGTCCGTCTCCGCGGCAGCCAGCATTTCACGGGCATGGTTCCTCGCGGTTTCGGTCACCTCCACCCCGCCCAGCATCCGGCCGATTTCGTCTATTTTCTGCGCCTCATCTATTTTTTCCACAACCGTGAACGTCCGGCCGCCGGCAACCTGCTTGCGGACCCGCAAATGAGGGCCGCCAAAGCTGGCAATCTGCGGCAGGTGCGTGATGCAGATCACCTGATGATGAGCCGACAAGGTCTTCAGCTTGCGTCCGACAATCTCCGCGGTAGCGCCGCCAATGCCGGAATCGACTTCATCAAACACGACGGTGTCCACCGAACCGATCCGCGTCAGAACATTCTTCAGCGCCAGCACGATGCGCGACAACTCGCCGCCGGAAGCGATTTTATGGAGCGCTTTCGGCTCTTCCCCGACATTGGCCGTCAGATAAAACTCCAGATCATCGCCGCCCTTCGGGCCGTATGTGTTTTCGTCCGCCACGCAGCGTCGCAGGAATTTCACGGCAAAGGATGCGTGCGGCATGTTCAGATCGCGGATTTCCCGGTCCACCGCCCGCTCCAGGTTTCGTGCGGCCTGCATCCGCATCTCTGAAAGCTTCAGCGCCTTTTTTCGCAGATTTTCTGCCGCTTCGTCTTTTTCCTTCAGCCACTGCGCCAGCTCTTCCTCCACGCCGGAAACGCCCTGCAGATCATCTTCCATTTCCATTTTCCGTGCCAGAACAGACTCCAGCGTTCCCCCATGTTTGCGCTTAAGCCGGCCCAGCGCATCCTGCCGGTCATCGATCGCGGCCAGCCGTTCGGGGTCGAAAACCAGTTTCTGCCTGTAATCGCGCAGCGTCAGCGCCGCTTCCTGTAACAGGGCGAAGCTCCCTTCCACATCGGCCGGCCGGAGGTTCAATCCCGGATCGATCTTCTGAATTTCCCGGATCTGCGAAAGAGTTTCTTTAAGCTTTTCGCCGACACATCCGGATTCCCCGTACAGCAGCGCGTAAGCCCTGTTCGCCCATTCGGCAAGCTTCTGCGCGTTGGCCAGCACTTTCTTTTCATCGGCCAGCAGGACATCTTCACCCGCGAGAGGATTCAGGTCGTTGATTTCGGCAAGCTGAAACCGGATCCAATCGGCTTTTTCCGCGCGGTTGCGCAACAGATCTTCCAATTTCGCAATCCGGTTCCGGCACTGCTGATAACGGTCATAAACGGCCGTATATTCCTCGCGGGCGTCCAGAATGCCTCCAAAAGCGTCGAGGATATCGATGTGATTTTCCGCGCAGAGAATCTCCTGATGTTCATGCTGCCCGCAGATATTGATCAGTGATTCGCTGATCGCGGCAAGATTCGCCAGCGTCGCCATCTGTCCGTTGATTTGCGCCTTGTTCTTGCCGGAGCGTGAAATGACCCTGCGGATCACGAGGTCGTCTGAAGCGGCAAATCCCATCCCCGTCAGCTTCTCCTTAAGCGTCCGGTTGTCCTGAATATCAAAGAGCGCTTCCACGGTTGCCGTGTCCGCTTGCGTCCGGATCATATCCGCCGCGGCCCGGTCGCCCAAAAGCAGGCTGACCGCGCCGATTAAAATGGACTTGCCCGCGCCGGTCTCTCCCGAAATCACATTCAGGCCCTCTTCAAACGAAACGTGCAGTTCGTCAATGATGGCAAAATTGGCAATGCTCAGATCACGAAGCATTTTTTCTTTTCCCGGCGTTTGAAGGCGGACTGCCCCAGCCCAGTTTGGAACGGAGAATCTCCCCGTAACTGCGGTGCGGTGAAAGCACCAGTCTGGTGTAAAATTTTGATTTTCGTATGCTTATGACGTCGCCGGAACTGATCCGGTAGGATTCCTGTCCGTCCAGCGTCACGGTGGCGCCGCTTTCCTTGGACCAGAGCTTGATGTGCAAATCGGAATGTTCGGGGAATATGATCGGCCGGTTGGTCAGCGTGTGGGGACAGATGGGATTGATGATGATCAGTTCTTTTCCGGGATAGACAATCGGACCGCCGGCGGAAAGCGAATAGGCCGTCGAACCCGTGGGAGTTGAAACGATCAGGCCGTCGGACTTGTAGGTTGTGAGATAATGGCCGCTCACGGACGTTTCCAGCTCGACAATGCGGGACAGATTGCCGCGGTTGATCACCACGTCGTTCAAAACGATGCCCGATGCGATGGCTTTGCTGCCCCGGCGGATTTTCACATCCAGCATCATCCGTTTTTCCGTCAGTAAATCACCCTTGAGAATCACTTCGAAAGCCGCGTAGGTCTCGTTGAGATTGACCTCCGTAAGATAGCCGAACGTCCCCAGGTTGATGCCGACGATGGGAACGGGTCGCCGCGCGACATTGCGGGCGGTGCGCAGCATCGTGCCGTCGCCGCCCAGCACGGCGATCAGATCCGCTTTGGCGGCCAGATCTTCCAGTTTGAATCCTCCGCTCCCGCCAACGGCGGCCGCGATATTGGCTTCCAGAGAAACCCGAATTCCCCTGGCTTCCAGCCACTCTTTCAACGCGCCGGTGAATCCGGCAACGTTTTCCTTCTCGATGTTGGCGACAATGCCGACTTTTTTTATTTTCATGGCGCAGGCTCCAAAAAGACGAAGTTTCGTAACATAAAAACAGGCTGTTGTCCATGCATAATTTTTCGGACGGCAAATGCAAGTTCTTTGATTTATAAGGATATTTATGGAGCGATATGTCTTGACAGGATAGTGTTCCATAAGGTAGGGTGCGCGGCACCCGGCGGGGTTAAAACCGGCGGGGCGTCAGAAAATCATGCCGGCAATGACCTTGGCCTTTTGGGAGTTGAGCATATGGGGTTGATCAGGGGCGCTTTTACATTCATGCAGTTTTCTGTGGACGGCAAACTGCCGCAGGCCTTTACAACATTTGTCCACAGCAGGATTCGGGCCAACGCCTTTCGGGAGGAGCGCAATTCCAACGAAGAAAAAAGGATGGGCTGGGTATCGGCGATGGACGTTCTGGACGCCGATTTTGAAAAAACGCATTACGCGCTGGGCGATTACCTGATATTTTCCCTGCGCATCGACCGCAAACTGATCCCGCCGCAATTGATGAAAGTCCGCCTGATGGAAGAGCAGCGGCGGTTCCTGTCCGAACGTCAACAAACCCGAATCGGCAAGGCCATGAATGAAGGGCTCAAAGAAAAGGTCCGGCTGGAGATCATGGCCAAAAGCGATCCCGTGCCTTCTTTTTACGACGTCCTGTGGGCCGTGGGGCAAAACAAGGTTTATTTTTCCTCCCTGTCCGACAAGATCGCGGATGATTTTGTCGATTTATTCAAAAAAACTTTTTCGCTGGGATTGAAGCGAATGATCCCCCATGAACATCCGCTGGCGCTGCAACACAAAGAAAAGGGCGACGCCTCCGCGGAAGATTTTCCCCTCATCGGACGGGAATTTCTCACCTGGTTGTGGTTCAAATCCGAAGAAAGAAACGGCGCCATCGCCCTGACCAAAACGGACGAGGTGCAGTTACGCCTGCTCAAGCGGATCGCCCTGGAAGCGGGCGAGGGAGAATACTCGCAGGGGGTGGTCTGCTCCGGTCTGCATGCCGAACTCAAGGAAGGCAAGGAGGCCATCCGCCAGGGGAAAAAAGTGAAAGAAGCGGGGATTTTGCTCCATCGCGACCGGGACGAATGGGAATTCCATTTCAAAGCCGACACCTTTTATTTCCAGTCGCTCAGGATGCCCGCCGCGGACCCGCCCGAAACGCAGGAAGACGCGGAAGGAATGCTTCTGGAGCGCATCTATCGCATTGAAAACGCGGTCAGGACCATCGACCAGCTTTATGAATCTTTTCTGACGATTCGCTTCTCCCCGGAGTGGGCGAAAAACGAAAAACCGCGCTTGGCCATGTGGCTGAAGAAGGAATAGCTCGTAGCATCGTAGTTCATAGCTGATAGATCATGAATCATTGTCATCAAAATGAGGAGAGCTGGAATGGTGGATGGTAGGGAACGGTCGCGACTGTTCCCTACATATTATCACTCATCACTCATCACTCATTGCATATTGCTTTCTGCAAAAATCACTTTACAAATAAGATTAAATCGTTAGAATAGAATCTCATTTCAATTCTGGGACAGATAAAATCATTCCAAAGAGGAGGTGAAGCGTCGATGGAACAAAAGCAGATCGTAAGACAAATGATCGAACTCAACAAAAAAGCGTTTGACAACAGTTTCAGCGCGATGTCGGAGCTGCAGGACCAGACGGGAAAGCTGATGTTGAATTTTCTGGAGAAAGCGGACTGGTTTCCGGAAGAAGGCAAAAATGCCCTGCAGGACTGGATTGCAAACTACAAGAAAAGCTGGAATGATTTCAAAGCTGCCGCGGATGACGGCTACCGGAAAGTCACCGAATTTTTCGAACAGGCGGAAAAACCGCAGACGCCCGCGAAAAAGAAAAAATGAAAATTTGAACAAGGAGGCTGCCATGGATCCGAAGCAAATCGCCAAACAGATGATTGTTTTCAATAAAACAGCCTTTGACAACAATTTCCGCGCCATGCAGGCGCTGCAGGAACAAACGGAAAGGCTGGTCGGAAAATTCTGGGAAAAATCGCCGATGTTTCCGGAAGAAGGAAAAAGGGCGATCTCCGAGTGGGTGTCCGCCTATAAAAAAGGCTGCGACGACTTTAAAAGACTCGTGGACGATAACTTTAAAAAAGTGGAAGACTTTTTTAAGGAAACCAAGTAGTCCCCCTGCGGCAGGTCAGTTTTCTCCGAGGCATTCATGGATTATTCTCCCATTATCGAACAGATGACCCGTCCCCATTTTTATCCGCACCGGCCCCAAAAGGTTGAAACGGTGCAGACGCACATTTCGTACGTCTTCATCGCCGGCGACTACGTGTATAAAGTCAAAAAGCCGGTCAATTTCGGATTCCTCGACTTCACAACGCTCGACCTGCGAAAATTTTACTGCGAAGAAGAACTGCGGCTGAACAGGCGCCTGGCGCCCAGTATTTATCTGGCCGTCGTGCCCATCGGGCACGACGATGCAGGAAAGCTGACGCTCGGCGGGTCGTCGGACATCGTGGAATACGCCGTGTTCATGAAAAAGCTGCCCCTGGACCGAATGCTCAAAATTTTGCTTGCCCGGGGACAGGCCGACGCAGGCGTCATGGACGCCGTGGCCGAAAAAATTGCCCGGTTCCATCAGGAGGCTCAGACGGGCGGCCGCATCGACGAGATGGGCACCCCCTCGGTAATCCTTCACAACCATGAAGAAAACTTCGCGCAAACCGAAAAGTACATCGGTGTCACCATCCCCGCTTTTCAACATACCTTTCTTAAAGCGTATGCGGAACAATTTATCGCCTCCAACACCGACCTGCTGCAAAGACGCGTCGCGGAGCATAAAATCCGGGACTGCCACGGCGATTTGCATCTGGAGCACATCTGCGTGGCCGACGAAATTATTGTTTTTGACTGTATCGAATTCAACGAACGATTCCGTTTCGCGGATGTGGCGGCCGAAGTCGCCTTCCTGACCATGGACCTGGATTACAACGGCTATTTTGGCCAGTCTGCGGATTTCGCGAACGCGTACCTGAAATACTCCCGCGACGAAGACCTGCGCGCGCTTTTGAATTTTTATCGCTGCTACTACGCCTTCGTCCGCGGTAAAGTCACGAGCTTCCGCCTGGATCAGAAAGAGATGCCGCAAGCCGAACGCGCCGGGATCCGCCGCGTCGCCTCAAAATACTTCGACCTTGCCTGCGCCTACGCGTCGCGACTGGAAAAACCGGCTCTGATTATGACCGCGGGGCTGATCGGTTCAGGCAAGAGCTACCAGGCGCGCAGCCTGGCGGAGCGGCTCGGCGCGGAAGTGATCCGCACGGACGTCCTGCGCAAGGAGCTTCTGCAGATTGCCCCCACCGAAAAGCATCATGAATCTTTCGGCCAGGGCATCTATTCCGGCGACATTTCCCGCAGGACCTACGAAAAAGCCGTTGAGCTGGCCGCCGAAAAAATCGGGCGGGGCATCCCGGTGATTCTTGACGCCTCCTTCCGATGCCGCGCCGACCGGACGATGGCTGCGGATATGGCGCGGAGACTCGGGATTCCGTTTTATGTGGTGGAATGCGCCTGCCCCGATGACGTGGTGAAAATCCGCCTGGAAAAAAGAATGCTGGATCCGGACAACCCTTCCGACGGCCGCTGGGAAATCCTGCAGGAGCAGAAAAAACAATACGAAGCCGTCACGGAAATTCCCGAAAGCCGCCTCTTTCAAATCGACACATCGGACAACCCGGAAAGTATGCGGCGGAAAATTGTTTCCTCCATCAAGCTGGCGGAACTGCACGGCATGTCGTCCAAATAGCCTTTTTGCCTGCCCTTGCGTTCCGGTAAACAGGTATTTTAGTCATTTTTTAGGAGGGGCAGGGTTTTAGCCCTGATTGCGGAAAAATGGAATTTAGGGTTTCAAATCACGCAAAAGAGGAAATGGTTCGCCGCTCCATATCGGAGCAGCATCTTATCACGGTAATGAACACCCCCCCCCAGCAGATTGTCTCAACGCGAGGGGATTTGAAAGCGTATCAATCCATAGTCGATTTCGGCAATGGCAAAATGTTCTTGATTCGGGTAATCGTTAATGACAATGTGGAACCGGCGGTAGTGGTAACGGTATATATAACCAGCAAAATTGCAAAATATTGATGAACTCGTAAAAAGTAACCCAAACCGTCACCCCGGCGAATACCCTAAAGGGCACGAGTGCCGGGGTCCATAACCAACTGTAATTACTGGATACCGGCTTTCGCCGGTAAGACTAAAAGAGACCGAAATTGACTTTTTACGAGGACATCAAATATTGGAGGATATCATGAAAGTATTTTATGATCCGGCAGTAGATGTTCTTCGCATTATCTTCAGCAACAGCGCCGTTGAGGAGAGTGACGAGGACAAACCGGGCGTCATCATAGATTATGACGTTGAAGGGAATATCGTAGGTCTTGAGGTGCTGGAAGCATCCCGTCGCATTGAGAACCCCCGTGCTCTGGAATATGCAGTTGCTGGCTAATACCAACATGAACCGGAAACAAACACAATACGTTAAGATTCCTCATCTTACGGCACAGCGCCTTTCGCCGGGGTGACGGCTTGAAGAATTTTTACGGCAGCGTCAAAATGGGAGGGTTCAGGAGTTTGTGGGTTCTTTCTCTTTGACCTTGTTTTTTTCTTTTTCTTCTTTCTTTTTGGCCTTGGCTTTCTCTTTTTCCTCTGTCAACTTCTGCTTTTGCTCTTCTTTGGCGAGACGCTCTCTGGTTTCCGCGATGTAGGCCTCCACTTTCAGGTCCAGCCCCACACCGGCGTAATCGCGGGCGATCCCCTCAAAACGCTTCAGCGCGGCATTGTATTTCTTGTTCTTGAAATAAAAGTTGCCGATGTAAAACTCGTGTTCGGCCAGCTTCAATTTGCACTCCCGGACCATCTTTTCAGCCAGAATCGAAAATTTGCTCTGCGGATAGCGGGCAATCAGCCTCTCGAACTCCCGGCGGGCCTTGATGGTTTCCGTCTGGTCGCGGTCAATCGCGCCGATCTGCACGTAGTGGCACATCCCGGTCTGGTAAAACGCGTAGGGAACGTTTTCATTGGTCGGATACAGAGACGTGAAGTCGCGGTAGGCCAGCTCCGCCTCGCCGTAATCCTTATCGCTGTAAAAAGAATCCGCGATTCCCAGTTCGGCCATGATCGCGAGATTGTGCAGCGGATATTGTTCTTTGAGCCGGGTATAGTATTCCCTGGCATTTTTGTAAGAACCGTTCTGATATTCGGTCGTGCCCCGCGAATACAGCCCTTCGGGGGTTGACCGGACCGGATCGCTCTTTACAAAAAACGACTTGATGGTCGCCATGTTAAAAGAGCAGCCGTTACAGATCAAGAGCAAGACAAGGATGACGCTCGCATGTTTTAGTTTCACCAGGATACCCGTTCCATCGGAATTGAATGTTTTGTATTTGCCGAAAACCTCTACAGGCTTTTCTTCACAAACTCTTCGATTTTTTCCTTCGGCGTCATACCGACCAGCGTGTCCAGCACCTTCCCGTCCTTGAACAGGATCAGAGTCGGAATGCTGCGAACGCCGAAGGCGACGGCCGATTTCTGGCTTTCATCCACATTCAGCTTCATAACCTTGACCCGGTCCGCATATAAGCCTGCGATTTCTTCCACGAGAGGACCGATGGCCTTGCACGGTCCGCACCAGGGCGCCCAGAAATCAATGAGGACCGGCTTGTCGCTTTTCAGGACTTCCTGTTCGAAATTTGCATCCGTCGCCACACCCAGAAATTGGCCGCTCATGATTTGCACCTCCTTTTTGATTCCACGGTTATATGTCACAGCGGGTTTCCAAAAGTCAAATGCTATTTGACCTTCCCTTCCCGGCGGCGGTCACCATGATATTCTCGTTCTTATCACTTGTTGCTTTTCACTCGTCGCTTTTATCCAATTCCTTACCGCCGCGGGGAACGGTCGCGACCGTTCCCCTCTTGCCACTTTCCACCATTCTCTTCCGGAGAGCTTTACAAAACTATCAAAGCCGTCATTCCGGGCAAGCGCAGCGCAACCCGGAATCCGGTATTATTAAAGGACCATGGATTCCGGCCATGGGATTTTTTTGACGACGGCCGGTTTATCTGCTATGAAAAAGCACACATCGGGAGGTTTTGTATGGAGCGTCTGGGCGTCTTATCGGGAATATTCATGCTGGAGCGAAGCGACTGGGTCCGGAAAGGCAAAAAGCACCGGATCCAAAATGCTTACGGCGAGGCAACGGCGATCGAAACGGATTGCGCGGTCTTTATCCTCCGGCACGGCGACGATCCGGCCCATTACATTTTACCCCACCGGGTCAACCACGCCGCCAACCTCCAGGCGCTGAGGGATCTCGGCGTCACCGAGGCAATCGGCATCAATTCTACCGGCTCGCTGAAAACAAACCTGCGTCCGGGCATGATCGTCATCCCCGATGATTTCATTACCTTCACACCGACTCCTACCATTTACGAGAGCAAGCCGATCCATATCACCCCTTCTTTCAATGAATCCGTCCGTCGGAAACTGATTGCGGCGGCGCGGAAAATCGACCGCAACACGGTGGAATCAGGCATCTACTGGCAGACCTCGGGGCCCCGCCTGGAGACGCGGGCGGAAATCCGGATGATGTCCCGATTTGCCGACATCGTCGGGATGACCCTGGCCGGCGAGGCGATGATCGCCCTGGAAATGGATTTGCCTTACGCCTCCGCCTGCTCCATCGACAATTTTGGAAACGGTCTGGTGGAAAAGCCATTGAGCCTGGAGGAAATCGTCACCGGAACGCGCAAAAACGCGGATATGATGATCCGTCTCGTGCAGGAATACATTCGGCATTGGAGCGGCGCGTAATGTCCAATTCACGCGGGTGAAGCAAAAAACAGCAGTGTTTGACGGTCTCGTAAAAAGTCATTAATCCTGTCACTCCCGCGAAGGCGGGAGTCCATAACCATTCTGAATTACTGGATTCCCGCCTTCGCGGGAATGACAACAAAGGGGCAAAACAGACTTTTTACGAAACCGTCATGTTTGATTTTCATGTTAAAATAAACCGTTAAAACAGGCTGTTAAAATAGCCTTGAACATTCGTGACATATTGTGTAAGGTAAGGCTACACGAGGAATTTGCGCCAAGCGAAAAGGCTGACATGGACGGGGCCTGGATTAAATCACTTTAATCGTTTCAACGGAGCACTGTCATGAATTTACTTTTTCGAAACGCTTTCTCAAGCGTAATATTACTTTTACTGTTTTTTTGCGCCACGGCTTTTGCTCAACCCGACGCCGGCACACTTTT
>MTBK01215830.1_pt1 | contig 20768 bp, 21 predicted proteins | sample 1535981 | NCBI WGS metagenome assembly MTBK01 (sample SAMN06109225, study PRJNA356200) | anaerobic digester metagenome | isolation source: biogas reactors fed with pig manure or primary and secondary sludge | place: Spain | collected 2016-06-30
CACTACTGCCGGTCGCCCAGGGGGTGTCCGTGTACGCGGCACTGTCCCGGGCGGCCGATCAGTGCGGTGACGGCCGCGGCCGCGGTCAGGTGATGGCCGACACCCTGGTCGAGCGGGTAACCGGGCGGTCCGCGGCGGTCGCCACCCCCGTCGCGGTCAACCTGGTTCTCTCCGACGAAACCATGGTCGGCGGGTCGACGACTCCTGCGACCGTGACCGGTTACGGGCCGATTCCGGCGGGTGTGGCCCGCCGTCTGATCGGCGCGGCAGCCACGGACCCGCAGTCGCGGGCGACGTTGCGCCGGCTGTACCGCCATCCTCGCTCCGGAACACTGGTCGCGATGGAGTCCAGGTCCCGGATCTTCCCCACAGGGCTTGCCCAGTTCATCGCCCTGCGGGACGGTACCTGCCGAACTCCCTACTGCGACGCCCCCATCCGGCACACCGACCACACGACACCGGCCGCACGCGGCGGTCCGACCACCGCCGCAAACGGGGCCGGTTCATGCGAGGCCTGCAACTACACCAAGGAAGCCGATGACTGGGAGGTGACGACCCACACCGACGAATCCGGTTCCCACACAGCAGTATTCAGCACACCAACCGGTGGCCGGCACCACTCGACAGCTCCCCCGATTGCAGGTCCACCGAGATTCGACACCAGCGAGATCGAAATCGCGGTCGGAGTCTCGCTGGCTCGCCACGCCGCCTAACTCTGGTAGGGCGGGACCGGGGGCACCGGGGGGGCGAAGAACCACTTGTCCGGGTTCTTCGGTGAGTAGACCACCGGCATCAACTGCCCCATGCTCGGCCAGTCATTCACATCGACCGCTATCCGCTGATACACGACGTGTTCATCGACAGTCGGTCCGTTGATGACCCCGCTGATCGTGACGAACTGTTCTCCGGTGGCGTCCGGGCGCGGACTCACCCCCGTGACCAGCAGAGTGCCCTGCGCCATTTCCCCACGCGGGCCGCGCTTGCCCATCAGCCGCGGCCCGAGCAGCAGCGCAAGCGAACCGACAATGAGCAACAGCACGGCAAACTCCATCATGCTGCCCATGGTAGGACTGCAGCCATGAGCGACCTCCAGGCCGACCTCGACGTGGCGCTGTCCCTGGCCGACTGCGCCGACACCATCACCGTGGCCCGCTTCGGCGCGCTGGACCTACATGTCGAGCACAAGCCGGACCTGACCCCGGTCAGCGACGCCGATCTCGCGGTTGAGACCGCGCTGCGTGAAATCCTCGCTGAGCAGCGCCCCGCCGATGCGATCTTCGGCGAGGAACACGGCGGCGAACCGTTACGACACGGACGGCAGTGGGTGATCGACCCGATCGACGGCACCAAGAACTTCGTTCGGGGGGTGCCGGTGTGGGCGAGCCTGATCTCATTGCTTCAGGACGGCATCCCGGTGGTCGGCGTCGTGAGCGCTCCGGCCCTGAACCGGCGCTGGTGGGCCGGGCACAGCCTGGGCGCACACGCCTCGGTCGGCCACGCCGCGGCCCGTCGCCTGTCCGTCTCAGCCGTGGCGGACCTCGGGTCGGCCAGTCTGTCCTTCTCCAGCCTGTCCGGGTGGGCCGAACGCGGACTGCGAGACAGGTTCGTCGCACTGACCGATGCCGTCTGGCGGGTGCGGGCTTACGGCGACTTCTTCTCCTACTGCCTGGTGGCCGAGGGCGCGGTGGACGTCGCCGCCGAACCGGAGGTCAAGTTGTGGGACCTGGCCCCCCTGGACCTGCTGGTACGCGAAGCCGGCGGAACGTTCACCGCTCTGGACGGCACCCCCGGCCCCCACGGCGGCAGCGCCGTGGCCAGCAATGGCCTGCTCCACCAGGACACGCTGCGCTACCTTACTCCTGAGTAAGATAGGCTGGCCGGATGGCCAACGCCCCCGCCAACCGCAGCGCCCGCGCCCGCGAGAGCGCCGTCGGCCGATTCCGGCCGCAACGATCCGCCATCAATCTCGGGATGGCCTTGCTGACGCCCCTGCTGGGACAAGACTTCCTCGATCGCCGAGGACTGCGAGACCCTCTCAACAGAGCGCTCAAGTTCGGCGTCAAGCATGGGTTCTCGGCCGCCGGGGCCTCGACCCGGCAGTTCAAGAAGGTCCAGGGCCTCGGTCAGCCGGCGACGCGCCTGTCGCCCAGCACCGCCGACTACTTCGACCTCACCCCCGACGACGACCAGAAGATGATCGTCGAGACGGTAGAACAGTTCGCCGAGGAAATCCTGCGACCGTCCGCCCGGGGCGCCGACGACGCCGCCACCTACCCGGCGGATCTGATCGCCAAGGCCGCCGAACTCGGCGTGACCGCGATCAAGGTCCCAGAGGATTACGACGGCATCGCCGAGCAGCGCACATCCGTCACCAACGCGCTTGTGGCCGAGGCTCTCTCGTACGGTGACATGGGTCTGGCTCTGCCGATACTGGCTCCCGGCGGCGTGGCCTCGGCGCTCACACACTGGGGAACAGCGGACCAGCAGGCCACCTATCTCAAGGACTTCGCCGGCGAGAATGTGCCGCAGGCGTGCCTTGCCATCGCTGAACCGCAACCGTTGTTCGACCCGACCACGCTCAAGACAACCGCGGTGCGCACCCCCAGCGGGTATCGCCTCGACGGGGTCAAGTCCTTGGTGCCCGCGGCCGCTGACGCCGAATTGTTCGTCATCGCAGCACAACTCAACGGAAAGCCGGCGATGTTCATCGTCGAATCCGACACCGCCGGAGTGACCATCCAGGCCGATCGCAGCATGGGCCTGCGCGCCGCCGCCCTCGGACGTGTCGAGTTGAACAAAGTATCAGTGCCCCTGACCGCGCGACTGGGGGGCGAGGACGGTTCCGACAGCGATTACTCAGAAGCCATCGCGCTGTCCCGACTCGGCTGGGCAGCCTTGGCCGTCGGCACATCACATGCGGTGCTGGACTACGTGATTCCCTACGTCAAGGAGCGCGAAGCATTCGGCGAGCCGATCGCCCGGCGCCAGGCGGTGGCCTTCATGTGCGCCAATATCGCGATTGAACTCGACGGCCTACGTCTGATCACCTGGCGCGGCGCCGCCCGCGCGGACCAGGGCCTGCCGTTCGCCCGCGAGGCCGCGCTGGCCAAGCGGATGGGCGCCGACAAGGGCATGCAGATCGGACTCGACGGTGTGCAGTTGCTCGGCGGTCACGGATTCACCAAGGAACACCCGGTGGAGCGCTGGTACCGCGATCTGCGGGCTATCGGCATCGCCGAAGGTGTTGTGGTCCTGTAAGTCTCGATCCAGCCAAGCAGAAAGACGCTCATGGCAATCAATCTGGAACTCCCCCGCAAACTCGAGGCCGTCATCGAGATGGGACACAAAGGCGCCGCGGAGATCTTCCGCCCGATATCGCGTAAGTACGACCTCAACGAACACGCTTACCCTGCCGAACTGGACACCGTCTCCGCCCTGTTCGAGGGCATTTCGGATGCCAAGACGATCTCCTTCGCCGGCACCGATGCCTTCCGCGATGCCGACGACGGGCCTAAGGGAAATATCAACGGCGGCAACATGTCCGCGCTGCTGAACGCCCTGGAAGTCTCCTGGGGCGACGTCGGCCTGCTGCTGTCGATCCCACGCCAGGGTCTGGGCAACGCCGCGATATCCGGGGTGGCCACCGACGAGCAACTCGAGCGGCTCGGTAAGGGCATCTGGGCCGCGATGGCCATCACCGAGCCGTCCTTCGGTTCGGACTCCGCGGCGGTGTCGACGACGGCGGTTCTCGACGGCGACGAGTACGTCATCAACGGGGAGAAGATCTACGTCACCGCCGGTGCCCGGGCGAGCCACATCGTGGTGTGGGCCACGCTGGACAAGACCCTCGGACGGGCGGCGATCAAGTCGTTCGTCGTCCCGCGCGAGTATCCCGGCGTCACCGTCGAGCGGCTTGAGCACAAGCTGGGCATCAAGGCCTCAGACACCGCGGCGATCCGCTTCGACAACGTCCGGATCCCGAAGGAGAACCTGCTCGGCAGCCCGGAGATCCAGGTGGAGAAGGGCTTCGCCGGGGTCATGGAGACTTTCGACAACACCCGCCCGATCGTGGCGGCAATGGCCGTCGGCGTCGCCAGGGCGGCTTTGGAGGAACTTCGGACGATCCTCACCGACGCCGGTGTGGAGATCTCCTACGACAAACCCGCCCACGCTCAGAGCGCGCCGGCCGCGGAGTTCCTGCGGATGGAGGCCGAGTGGGAGGCCGGTTATCTGCTGACCTTACGTTCGGCCTGGCAGGCCGACAACGGCATCCCCAACTCCAAAGAAGCGTCGATGGGGAAGGCCAAAGCAGCCCGGGTCGCCAGTGACATCACCCTCAAGGCGGTCGAACTGGCCGGCACCACCGGCTACTCCGAGCAGACGCTGCTGGAGAAGTGGGCGCGCGACTCCAAGATCTTGGACATCTTCGAAGGCACGCAGCAGATTCAGCTGCTGGTGGTGGCGCGGCGCCTGCTGGGGCTGAGTTCGGCTGAACTGAAGTAGCACCCCCCGCTTGCGGCCGGCAAACACCGATCGTCATGCGGCACAACGATAATGGGCCCCCGACCGAAGTCGGGGGCCCATTGTCGTCAGTACTGTCAGCCGAGCAGAACCCGCTGCAGGTCGGGCTTCATCGCCTGCAGTTCGCGGCCCCAGTAGGCCCAGTTGTGCGTGCCGTTGTCGGGGAAGTTGAACACCCCGTTCTTGCCACCCGCCGCGAGGTAGTTATCGCGGAAGGTGCGGTTGGTGCGGATGGTCAGGCCCTCCAGGAAGGTGGCAGGCACATCGCCGCCGCCGAGCTCGTTGGGCTGTCCGTTGCCGCAGTAGATCCAGATGCGGGTGTTGTTAGCCACCAGCCGAGGGATCTGCTCCATCGGGTCATTGCGCTTCCAGGCCGGGTCACTCGAGGGGCCCCACATGTCGTTGGACTTGTAGCCACCCGCGTCACCCATGGAGATGTTGATCAGACCCGGCCACCAGCCCTCAGAGGGGTTCAGGAAGCCCGACATCGAACCGGCGTACACGAACTGGTTCGGGTGCCACACAGCCAGGGTCAGCGAAGCCGACCCGGCCATCGACAGGCCGATCGCCGCGTTGTTGGTGGGCCGGACATCCTTGTTGGCCTGCAACCACGCCGGCGCCTCCTGAGTCAGGAAGGTCTCCCACTTGTAAGTCGAGCAACCGGCCTTGCCGCAGGCGGGCCGGTACCAGTCCGCGTAGAAGCTGGACTGACCACCGACCGGCATCGACATCGACAGACCGGAGTCCACGTACCACTCGAACGCCTGAGTATTGATGTCCCAGCCGTTGTAGTCGTCCTGCGCGCGCAGACCGTCAAGCATCCAGACGTTCGGCGAATTGGGGCCGCCACTCTGGAACTGAACCCGGATGTCGCGCCCCATGCTCGGCGACGGAACGTCCAGGTACTCGACCGGGAGACCGGGACGCGAAAACGCGTTCGCCGTCGCCGTACCGCCCACCAGCCCAATCAGGCCCGGCAGGGCCGCCACGGTCACAGCCGTGACGCCGATTCGGCGAGACCAGCCTCGCACCTTGTCGAACACAGACTTCACCAACACACCCCAGCTTTCTCGTTTCCCCGCTTGACGTCTTAAGGGAAAAGTAAAACACGGCACCGACGAGGGGCGAAACTCGAAGCCGTTGGCCGGCAGTGACGAGACCCGGCAAAAGGCCTTGTCATGACGCTGAACAAAAAGTAATGTCATCTTCAGTTTCGCCCCGGCCAGCTTCCGGAGTCTCCTATGGAATCCTTCGTCCACCTGCGCAAAGGCGTCACCCCTCGGCGTCTGCACGCCGACCTTGACGGCCTCAAGGACGACGAACTGGGGCGCGCGGGGTTCACCGGCCGGACCGCCAATATTTATCGGCGTCATGACCCCACCCAATTCCGCGCGTCGGGCCCGATTCGCCCCGTCGACGTCCTTGCCGACCGGCTCGAACCCGCGGACGCCATCGACCCCGCTGGCGGCCCACTGCTGCTGTTCTCCAACGCGGATTGCCGCATGATGCTGAGCCGGCGGACCGCGCCGATGCCCTATTTCTCCCGTCATATCGACGGCGACCTGCTGTGTTTCGTCCACCAGGGCAGCGGCCTGCTGCAGACCGAGTTCGGTCCGCTGTCCTACCGCACCGGCGACTGGGTGTACCTGCCCAAGGCCTGCACGTGGCGCCAGATCCCGGACGAGCCGGGCACCTGGCTGATGATCGAGGCGGCCGAGGAGTTCCGCGCTCCCCCGCCCGGGCCTCTCGGCCGGCACTGGCCGTTCGACCCCGCCCAGGTGACGGTGCCGGAACCGGCCGCCCTCGATGACGACGGCCGCGACGAATACGAAGTGCGACTGGCCCACCGGCCGATCGACGGGGTCGGCCACAGCTCGCTGTTCTACCGGCACAACCCCATCGACGTGGAAGGCTGGCGCGGCGACAACTTCCCGTTCACCTTCAACATCGACGACTACAACGTCATCACCTCCGCCAGCGTGCACCTGCCACCGACGGTGCATCTGTTCATGCAGGCGACCGGGGTGTACGTCTGCAACTTCCTGCCCAAACCGGCCGAGAGCGTTCCCGGAACCGAGCGCACCCCGTGGTACCACCGCAACGTCGACTTCGACGAGGTCGCCTTCTTCCACGGCGGTTCCCTGTACGGCCAGCCGATGCCGCCCGGCCTGATCAGCCACGCGCCACAGGGTGTGCACCACGGCGCCCCGGAGCGAGCCCGGGAGCGCGCCCGGCGACTATTCGACGAGTACGACGCCATCGAGTGGAAAGTCATCGCCATCGACACCCGACAGCGGCTGACGCCGTCGCCGGAGGTGCTCGCGGTATCAAACTCCCGAGCGGCGAAATGAGCTACGACCGCATCCCCTACCTGGTCGCCTTCCCGAACGATTCCGGGGTCCGCGACGTCTACGGCGGGCTGGCCGAGATCGTCGTGCTGGAGTGCTACCTCCTCAAGCCGGACATCCCGTCGGAGACGGTGCTGGTGTTCATGCACCCGATCGGTGGCGGCGCCTACCTGCCGATGGTAAACGCCCTGGCCCGTGCCGGCCATCACGTGATCTACGCGGGCAGTCGCTTCCGCGGCACGGACTCGGCGCTGCTGATGGAGAAGGTGGTCGAGGACCTCGGCGAAGTCATCAAGGACGCCAAGAACCGTCTCGGCTATTCGAAAGTCGTGTTGGCCGGGTGGAGCGGTGGCGGATCTCTATCGCTCTACTACCAGCAGCAGGCCGGGCCGCTCGGACTGATCCCCGCCGACGGAATCATGTTGCTCGCCGCCCATATCAGCCGCCACGGCACACTCACCGAGTGGCTCGATGCGTCCATCCTCGATGAATCGGATCCGTCCCGGCGTGATCCCGAACTGGACTTGTACAACCCGGACAACCCGAATCAGCCGCCGTACACGCCTGCCTTCCTCGCGCGCTACCGGCAGGCGCAGATCGACCGCAACCGGCGAATCACCGCCTGGGTCAAGGGCACACTCGCCGAACTGGAAGCCCGGGGCGGCTCTTCCACTCACGGCGACCCGTCCACTGACAGCGGCGAGGAGTACTGCTTCGTCGTGCACGGCACCATGGCGGATCCGCGTTGGCTGGATCCCACCATCGATCCCAACGAACGCCGACCGGGAAGCTGCTACCTGGGCGATCCGCGAGTCGTCAACAACTCTCCGATCGGGCTCGCCCGGTTCTGCTCGCTGCGCAGTTGGCTGTCGCAGTGGAGTTATGACGACGCCCGCGCCGACGGTATCGCCTGCGGGCACGACGTCACGGTACCCACCCTGGTGATCGGCAACCTCGCCGACGACGCCTGCACGCCCAGCCACACCCGGCGGCTGTTCGAGGCCATCGGTCACCCCGACAAGGAGATGCACGAGATCCCCGGCGCCAACCATTACTACTCTGGGCCCGGACAACGCCAAGCCCTCGCGCAGGCGGTCGACATCATCACCGCATGGACTGCACGACATGGGTTTTCGGAGATCACACAGTGACCGGCGCACTGGACGGCATCCGCGTACTGGAGGTCGGCACCCTGATCTCGGGCCCCTTCGCCGGCCGATTACTCGGTGATATGGGTGCCGACGTCATCAAGATCGAACCACCCGGCGCGCCGGACCCGATCCGGACCTGGGGGCAGGCGGAGGTCGACGGTCACCACTTCTTCTGGACCGTGCACGCCCGCAACAAGCGGTGTGTGACGCTCAACCTACGCAAGCCCCGCGGCCGGGAGTTGTTCCTGGATCTCGTTGAACGCTCGGACATCGTCATCGAGAACTTTCGCCCCGGCACCCTGGAAAAGTGGGATCTGGGCTATGACGTTCTGCGGCAACGCAACCCGGGCATCATCCTGGTCCGGGTGTCCGGCTACGGCCAGACCGGCCCGGACGCGGGCAAAGCCGGCTACGCCTCGGTGGCCGAAGCGGTCAGCGGGTTGCGGCATATGAACGGCTTCCCAGGTGGGCCGCCACCTCGGCTGGCGCTTTCCCTCGGCGACACCTTGGCCGGGATGTTCGCCGCCCAGGGCGCGCTGGCCGCCCTCTACCGGCGCACGGTCACCGGTAAGGGCCAGATCGTCGATGCCGCCCTCACCGAGGCCTGCTTGGCCGTGCAGGAGTCCACCATCCCCGACTACGACGCGGGCGGGGTGGTGCGTGGGCCTTCCGGGACCCGACTGGAAGGTATTGCGCCGTCGAACATCTACCGCAGCGCCGACGGCAGTTGGGTGGTGATCGCAGCCAATCAGGACACCGTGTTCCGCAGGCTGTGCGCGGCGATGGGCAGGTCCGATCTGGCCACCGACCCCCGCTTCATCGACCACGGCGCCCGTGGGCGCAACCAGGACGAGATCGACGCCATCATCGGGGAGTGGGCCGCCCAGCGTCAGCCCGCCGACATCATCGACACCCTCAACGCGGCCGGGGTGATCGCCGGGCCGATCAACACCGTCGCCGAGGTGGTCAAGGACCCGCAGTTCCTCGCCCGCGGCATGATCGTCGAACACCACGACGAACGCAGCGGCCGCACCGTCCTGGGCCCCGGAGTGGTGCCAGTGCTTTCCGAGAGCCCTGGCGGGGTACGCAACGCCGGACCCGCCCGGCCCGGCCAGCACAATGACGAGGTCTACCGCGATCTGCTCGGCCTGAGTGCAGGGGAGCTCGCCGACCTTGCTGAAGAAGGAGTGCTGTGAGCGATCTGCCCACCCATGTGACGATCCGCGAGGTGGCCCTGCGCGACGGACTGCAGATCGAGAGTCCGGTCCCACTGGCGGCCAAGTTGGAGCTGCTGGCCGCCATCGCCGCCACCGGGGTGCGTCAGGTGGAAGCCACCGCGTTCGTATCACCCTCGAAGGTTCCCGCCCTGGCCGACGCCCCCGAACTCGCCGCCGCCCTGGCCGACTACCCCGATATCGAGTTCTCCGCCCTGGTGGCGAGCCCGAACGGTGCCCGCCGGGCCATCGCCGCCGGATTCGGCTCCCTGGAGTACGTGGTGTCGGCCTCCGATGGGCACAGCCGGGCCAATGTCGGACGCAGCAGCGCCGAGGCCGCCGCGCAGATCGGCGATATCGTCGCCATCACCCATGACGCCGGGGTCAGTGTCGAGGTGATCATCTCCACCTCCTGGGACTGTCCGTTCGACGGCCCCACCCCGGTCCAACGGGTGCTCGACGTCGTCGATGCCGCCTGCGACGCCGGCGCCGACCGGATTGCGGTCGCCGACACCATCGGGACCGCGACCCCGGGCCGGGTCACCGCACTGGTGGATCAGGTGGCGCGCCGCATCGGCGGGCGTCCGCTCGGCGCGCACTTCCACAACACCCGCGGATGCGGTCTGGCCAGCGCGTGGGCTGCGGTCAGCGCAGGGGTCACCCGGCTGGACTCCTCGGTCGGCGGCCTCGGCGGCTGCCCGTTCGCGCCCGGCGCGAGCGGCAATATCGCCACGGAGGATCTGGTGTATCTGTTGCGCGACAGCGGAGTCGGCGTCGACATCGACCTGGCAGCAGCCATCGACGCCGCCCGAGTGGCGCGTGACATCGTCGGCCACGAACTCCCCGGTGCGTTACTTCGCGCCGGGGACCGGGTAACCGGCTGAGCCGATGCCCACAGCCCGCACGCTGTCCACGAAGGGCCGCCAGACCCGGCAGGCCATCTCTGAAGCGGCGCGGACCCTGTTCGCCCAGCGCGGTTTCCACGGCACCACGCTCTCCGACATCACGTCCGCGGCGGGCAAGTCCCCGGCGGCCTTCTACCGCTACTTCACCGACAAGGAGGACCTTCTTGCGGTGCTGGCCGAGGAATTCCTCCACGACCTGGTCGACCTGCCCAAGATTTCCGACGACGGCGACTACTTCGCCTCCGCGGTCTCGGTCTACTGGGAGCGGTTCAAGCCCAACGTGGGCATCATGGTAGCCATCGATCAGCTCGCCGCCGCTTCGCCGCGGTTCACATTGCTACAGAACCGATTCCGCCAATTTGGCATGGATGCCGTAGGTGCCTCCGTGCGCCGTGCCCAACAGCAGGGTCACGCTTTGGAACTGGAGGCCGACCACATCGCATTAGCGATCGCGCTGCTGTTCGAGCGTTTTACCAGCGTCAGCTTGTCCGAAGGCCTGTCCGACCACGCTGCGGTCACCACCCTGTCCACGATCTGGCGCCGAACGCTCTACGGCGTCACACCTGAGAAAGTATAGGTGGATTTCACTGTGACTGATTTTTCTGTGCCCGAGCATCTTCCGCCGCTGCTGGCCGAGATGGACGCTTTCATCGAAGCGGAGATCGCGCCCCTGGAGCGTGAGCACATGCAGTACTTCGACCGGAGAAGGGAATTCGCCCGGACCGACCTCGACAACGGCGGGGTGCCGAACCGTGACTGGGAGGACCTGCTCGACGAGATGCGCCGTCGGGCCGATGCCGCCGGGTGGCTGCGCTACGGTCTGCCCAGCAAGTTCGGTGGCCGAGACGGGACCAACCTGGACATGGCGGTGATCCGGGAGCATCTGGCACACAAAGGTCTTGGCCTGCACAACGACCTACAGGACGAATCTTCCATCGTCGGGAACTTCCCGCAGGTCATCATGATGGACCGGTTCGGCACGGCGGAGCAGAAGAAGGACTGGATCGAGGCCATGCTGACCGGCACACGGTCCATGGCCTTCGGTCTGACCGAGCCCGACCACGGCAGCGATGCCACCTGGCTGGAGACCACCGCGATCAGGGACGGCGACCAGCCCGATTCGGGGTGGGTCATCAACGGCTCCAAACGCTGGAACACCGGGGTGCACCGCGCCACCCATGACCTGGTTTTCGCCCGCACCTCCGGCGAACCCGGGCAAGCGCTGGGCATCACCGCGTTTCTGGTCCCGTGCGACGCTCCGGGCTTCGAGGTTCCCTACTACTGGTGGACGTTCAACATGCCCAGCGATCACGCCGAGGTGGAGTTGCGCGATGTGCGGGTCCCCGCCGACGCGGTGCTCGGCGAGGTGGACCGCGGCCTGGAGGTCGCCCAGACCTTCCTGCACGAGAACCGGATCCGGCAGGCCGCGAGCAGCCTCGGCGCGGCGCAGTACTGCATCGACCGGGCCGTTGACTACTCCAGACGACGGGTCACCTTCGGCAAGCCGCTGGCGGTCAACCAGGCCGTGCAGTGGCCACTGGTGGAATTGCAGACCGAGGCACAGATGGTCCGCCTGCTGGTCCGTTACGCCGCCTGGGAACTGGACCGCAACCACCACCTCGAGGTATCCGACAAGGTGTCGATGGCGAACTACCGCGCCAACCGGCTGGTCTGTGAAGCCGCCGACCGGGCGATGCAGATTCACGGCGGTATCGGATACAGCCGCCACGAACCCTTCGAACACATCTACCGCCACCACCGCCGGTACCGGATCACCGAGGGCGCCGAGGAGATCCAAATGCGCCGGGTTGCGCAGCGGATGTTCGGATTCGGCCCAACGTGACCGATCGGCTGGTCCCCCGGCTCACTGACGTCCTCCGCCCGCAACTCGGCGAGGACGTGGTGGTGGAGAACCTGCGCCTGCTCACCGGTGGTGCCAGCCGGACCACCTGTGCGTTCGATGCGGTGAATCGCGGGCAGCGCCGACCGCTGATCCTGCGCACCGCCGCACTTGCCGAGCACTACGCGGGCATGGAACTCGAGGCGGCCGCGCAGGCGGCCGCCGCCCAGGCCGGCGCGCCGGTGCCGCAGGTCCTGGTGGCCTCGGATTCCCCTGCCGCGCTGGGTGATCCGTTCCTGATCTGCGACGAGATCGCCGGCGAAACGATCGTGCGCCGGATTCAGCGCCGGCTCGACGACGAGGGACGGTCCCGGCTGCTGGCCCAGTGCGCCCAGGCACTCGCCGCCGTCCACGCCGCCCGCGCCGACGCACCCGGGCTCGTCGAGCAGGATCAGCTCACCGAGTACCGCCGGCGTCTCGACGAGATGGACGACACCACCGCGACATTCGAGTGGGCCTTCCGCTGGCTCGCCGATCACCGCCCCGCCCCATCGGCACCCAGGATGGTGCACGGCGACTTCCGGATGGGCAACCTGATCATCGACGGCTCCACCCTGGCCGCGGTGCTGGACTGGGAACTGGTGCACATCGGCGAGATATACGAGGACCTGGCCTGGTTCTGCATTCGCGCCTGGCGGTTCGGCGCTCCCGTCGAGTTGTCGGCCGGCGGACTGGGCACCATCGAGGACTTCGTCAGCGCCTACGAGCAGGCCGGCGGCGGGCCAGTGGACCGAACGGTGCTGCACTGGTGGCTGGTGCTGGCCACCCTGCGCTGGGGGGTGATCTGCCGGGTTCAAGCCGAACGCCACCTCTCCGGGCAGACCCCGTCGGTGGAACTCGCCGCGGTCGGACGGCGGGTGTGCGAAACCGAATGGGACATCCTCGACCTGCTGGAGGGGCGATCGTGAGCGGACACCACGGCAGACCCACCGCCGCCGAGTTGATCGACGCCGTCGCAGGCTTCCTCGAAGGCGAGGTCCGCGCCAACACCACCGGCGCGGTCAACTTCCACGCACTGGTCGCCGCGAACGCACTGCGCATCGTCGAGCGCGAACTGCGCGACGACCGGGATCCCCCCACCTATCTGGGCTACCTGAACGAGGATTCGCTGGCCGCCGCGATCCGTGCCGGCGAACTCGACGGCCGTGACGCGGAGGTGCTCGCCGGCTTGCGTGCCGTGGTCGGCCACCGGCTCGCGATTGCGCATCCGGGTTACGACGCAGCCACGCCTTCTCCTGAGCCGACGCCGTAGGCGCACACGCGGCTCAGGTGGACCCCTTCAGACCCCCGGGACCGCTACCTCGCGGCCCAGGGGTCTTACGGTAGGCGGCATGACTGCACGCCCGTCGCCACCTCGGCCTGGCCGGCCGCGCGCGACTGACGGACGCCGGCGATGACCCTGCGCGGCCTGCTGGCCGATCCGAGTGTCGTCGGAGCATGGACAGTGGCGCCGGAACGTTCCTCGGTCCGGTTCACCAATCGGACGCTATGGGGTCTGGTGAAGGTCACCGGACATTTCGCCGCCATCGCGGGCAACGGACGCATCGCAGCCGACGGTTCGGTGTCTGGCCGGTTGGTCATCGCCGCCGCCTCGCTGCGTACCGGGATCCGACGGCGCGACGAGCACCTGCGCTCGCCGGACTTCTTCGACACCAAACGATTCCGGGACATCGTCGTCGACGTCAGCGCGGCGACGGCGATCGGCGACCACAGCGCATCGCTCGTCGCCAGCCTGAACGTACGGGGCGTCACGCGGCCGCTGGCACTGGCGGCCACCGTGACCCGGCTCGGCAATGACACTGTCCACATCGTCTGCCACACCGACATCGACCGCACCGCCTGGGGCGTCAGCGGAAACATGGCCGGGATGATGCCCAGCAGTACCGCACTGGTCGCCGACACGATCTTCGTCAAGGTCTGAACCACGCCGCCCGGCGGTCAGCCAACGTCTAGCATCAGACAGCGTGGCCGACCCGCTGCGCATCCTGGTGTACAGCAGCAATGCGCGCACCCGCGAGCAGGTGCGACTGGCGTTGGGCGAACGTATCCATCCCGAACTGCCCGAGTTGACCTACACCGAGGTGGCCACCGGACCGATGGTGATCCAGTTGCTCGACGCCGGCGGGTTCGATGTGGTGATCCTCGACGGCGAATCCACGCCGGTCGGCGGCCTGGGCATCGCCAAACAACTCAAGGACGAGATCACCGACTGCCCGCCGGTACTCGTGCTCACCGGCCGGGCGGACGACGCCTGGCTGGCTTCCTGGTCGCGGGCCGAGGCCGCCGTCCCACACCCGATCGATCCGATCCGCCTCGGCGAGGCCGTTCTCACACTGCTGGCCGTCACGCCTTAGTGGGCGAAGTCGACCCGGAACCGCTCCGGACGACCCGGGACTCGCTAGGCTGTTGCGCGGATCACACGCGAACTCGAGCGAGGGGTGGGATACCGGCATGAGCCTCTACACGCCGATCCTGGCGCTCGGCGCCATCGCCGCGGGGTTCGCCATCATCTCGGTGGTGGTCGCCCTGGTGGTGGGTCCCCGCCGGTACAACCGCGCCAAGCTCGCAGCCTACGAGTGCGGTATCGAGCCGGTCGCCGGCGAGGCTGTCGGACAGCGCTTTCCGATTAAGTATTACCTCACCGCCATGCTGTTCATCATCTTCGACATCGAGATCGTGTTCCTCTATCCGTGGGCGGTGGCTTTCGACCAACTCGGACTCTTCGCCCTGGTCGAGATGGCCATCTTCATGGCAACCGTGTTCGTCGCGTACACCTACGTCTGGCGTCGAGGCGGCCTGGAATGGGACTAGCGGGAGGCTGTGACGGGTGGGACTAGAGGAAGCACTGCCCGGGGGGATTCTGCTCTCCACCGTCGAGAAGGTCGCCGGTTTCGTCCGCAAGGGTTCGTTGTGGCCCGCGACGTTCGGACTGGCCTGCTGCGCCATCGAGATGATGTCGACGGCCTCACCCCGTCACGACATCGCCCGGTTCGGGATGGAGCGATTCTCGGCAACCCCGCGTCAGGCCGACCTGATGATCGTCGCCGGGCGGGTAAGCCAAAAGATGGCCCCGGTGCTCCGGCAGGTCTATGACCAGATGGCCGAGCCCAAGTGGGTCCTCGCGATGGGCGTGTGCGCCTCCAGTGGCGGCATGTTCAACAACTACGCCATCGTTCAGGGAGTGGATCACGTTGTGCCCGTAGACATCTACCTGCCCGGCTGCCCGCCCCGTCCGGAGATGCTGCTGCACGCCATCCTGGCCCTGCACGCCAAGATCGCGGAGATGCCACTCGGGGTGCACCGCGCCGAGGCCGTTGCCGCCGCCGAGCAGGCGGCGCTCGCCGCCCGGCCCACCATCGAATTCAAGGGACTGCTGCGATGAGTGGCCCGGAGGGTGGGGCTTCCCCCGACACCGAGGTGATCGGTGTGCGCCGCGGCATGTTCGGCGGCGATACGTCGGGTTACGGCCGACTCGTCCGGACCGTCGCCCTTCCCGGTGACAGTCCCCGGCCCTACGGTGGCTACTTCGACGCGGTGGTGGACCGACTCGCCGAAGTCCTGGGCACCGGCGTGTTCACCGCGGCTGTGCGGCGGGTGGTGGTGCATCGCGACCAACTGGTCCTCGACGTGGCCCGTGAGCACCTGCCCACCGTTGCGAGTGCGCTCCGCGACGACCCGGCACTGTGTTTCGAGTTGTGTTGTGGCGTATCGGGTGTGCACTATCCCGCGGACACCGGACGCGAACTGCACGCCTTTTACCCGCTGATGTCGATCACCCATAACCGCCGTATCGCGATGGAGGTCGCCTGCCCGGACGCAGACCCGCACATTCCCTCGCTGTTCGGGATCTATCCCACCTGCGATTGGCATGAGCGGGAGACCTACGATTTCTTCGGCATCATCTTCGACGGCCATCCGGGGCTGACCCGCATCGCGATGCCCGACGACTGGACCGGCCATCCGCAGCGCAAGGACTATCCGCTCGGTGGGGTTCCGGTGGAGTTCAACGGCGCGCAGATCCCGCCGCCCGACACCCGGCGGTCGTACTCATGACCGAGACCGTGATCACCCTCGGCGGACAGGATTGGGACGATATCGTCGCAGCGGCCCGCGACGGCGAGGCCGGTGAGCGGATCGTGGTCAACATGGGCCCCCAGCATCCGTCCACCCACGGAGTGCTGCGCCTGATCCTCGAGATCGAGGGTGAGACCGTCGTCGAAGCCCGGTGCGGAATCGGCTACCTCCACACCGGGATTGAGAAGAACCTCGAGTACCGCACCTGGACCCAGGGCGTGACCTTCGTGACCCGGATGGACTATCTGTCCCCGTTCTTCAACGAGACCGCGTACTGCCTCGGTGTGGAACGCCTGCTGGGCGTCACCGATGAGATCCCGGAGCGCGCCACTGTGATCCGGGTCCTGCTGATGGAACTCAACCGGATCTCCTCACACCTGGTGGCCCTGGCCACCGGCGGGATGGAACTCGGCGCAATGGCGGTCATGTTCGTAGGGTTCCGCGCCCGGGAGATGCTGCTCAGCGTGTTCGAGGCCATCACCGGCCTGCGAATGAACAATGCCTACATCCGGCCCGGAGGGGTGGCCGTCGATCTGCCCGAGGACGGCGCACAGCGGATCGCCGACTTACTGGCGGTGTTGCCCGGCGAGTTGCGCGAACTCGAAGACCTGATGAGCGACAGCCAGATCTTCAAAGCACGAACCCAGAACGTCGGATATCTGGACCTGACCGGGTGCATGGCCCTGGGAATCACCGGGCCGGTGCTGCGCTCCACCGGACTGCCGCACGACCTGCGGACCGCGCAACCGTATTGCGGGTATGAGACGTATGACTTCGAGGTGATCACCGACGACGCGGCGGACTGCTACGGGCGCTACCTGATCCGACTCGGGGAGATGCGGGAGTCGCTGAAGATCGTCGGCCAGTGCCTGGATCGACTGAGGCCCGGCCCGGTGATGATCGCCGACCGCAAGCTGGCCTGGCCTGCCGACCTTGCGCTGGGGCCGGACGGCCTGGGCAACTCGCCCGCCCACATCGCCCGCATCATGGGAACCTCGATGGAGGGCTTGATTCACCATTTCAAACTCGTCACCGAAGGCATCCGGGTGCCGGCCGGCCAGGTCTACTCGGCGGTCGAGTCACCACGCGGGGAACTTGGCGTACACCTGGTCTCCGATGGCGGTACCCGGCCCTACCGGGTGCACTACCGTGACCCCAGCTTCACCAACCTGCAGGCGGTGGCGGCGATGTGCGAAGGGGGAATGGTGGCCGATGTGATCGCCGCGGTGGCGAGTATCGACCCGGTGATGGGCGGCGTCGACCGATGAGTGTCGACATCAGGCGGCGTCGACCGATGAGTGTCGACATCAGGCGGCGTCGACCGATGAGTGTCGACATCAGGCGGAGCGACCGATGAGTGTCGACATCACGCTTGGTCCGCGCCCGGATGAGCCCGGCCCCGCCGTCGGAGGACCTGATGCGTATCCGCCGGAGACCGGGGCACGCCTGGCAGCTGACGCGGGTGTGATCATCGAACGCTATCCGCATCCCCGGTCGGCGCTGCTGCCACTGCTGCACCTGGTCCAGTCTCAGGACGGCTGCCTCACCCGGGCCGGAATCCGCTTCTGCGCAACCCAACTCGGCCTGACCGATGCCGAGGTCACCGCGGTGGCCACCTTCTACTCGATGTACCGGCACTCCCCCACCGGGGAATACCTGGTCGGGGTCTGCACCAACACCCTGTGCGCGGTGATGGGCGGCGACGAGATCCTGCAGACCCTGGAATCTGAGCTTGGCGTCCACGCCGGCCAGACCACCCCCGACGGCCGCGTCACCCTGGAGCACATCGAGTGCAACGCAGCCTGCGACTACGCCCCGGTGGTGATGGTGAACTGGGAGTTCTTCGACAACCAAACACCCTCCAGCGCAACCGCATTGGTGGCGGCGCTGCGCTCAGGCGAGGCCGTGACACCCACCCGTGGCAGCCCCCTGTGCACGTTCCGGCAGACCGCCCGGATCCTCGCGGGCCTGCCACCCGTCGGCGACGGTGCTGACCGGGGATCCCCGTGCTGACCCCGGTGCTGACCCGGTTCTGGGACACCCCGGAGTCGTGGACCCTGCGGACGTATCTCAATCACGACGGCTATCGGGGGCTGCGCCGCGCCCTGGCGATGAGACCCGAACGCGTCATCGACACGATCAAGGATTCCGGCCTGCGTGGCCGCGGCGGGGCGGGATTCCCCACCGGCGCGAAATGGTCGTTCATCGACCAGAAGTCGGCCAAACCGCGCTACCTGGTCATCAACGCCGACGAGTCCGAGCCCGGCACCTGCAAGGACATGCCACTGCTGATGAACGCGCCGCACTTCCTGGTCGAGGGGGCCATCATCGCGGCCTACGCGATCGGCGCGCGGCACGCCTTCGTCTACCTGCGCGGCGAGGTGGTCGGTGTGCTGCGCCGGTTGCGGAACGCCGTCGCGGAGGCCTACGAGGCCGGCTTCCTGGGCACGAACATCCTCGGCAGTGGCTATGACCTGGACCTGGTCGTGCACGCCGGCGCCGGTGCCTACATCTGCGGCGAGGAAACCGCACTGCTGGACTCCCTGGAGGGCCGCCGCGGCCAGCCGCGACTGCGTCCGCCCTTCCCCGCCGTCGCGGGTCTCTACGCCTGTCCGACCGTGGTCAACAACGTCGAATCAATCGCCAGCGTGCCGCCGATCCTGGTCAACGGGGTCGAGTGGTTCCGGTCGATGGGCACCGAGAAGTCCCCCGGTTTCACGCTCTACTCGCTGTCCGGCCACGTCACCCGGCCCGGCCAGTACGAGGCGCCCCTGGGTGTCACGCTGCGCGAATTGCTCGGGTACGCCGGCGGGGTACGGGCCGGGCACGAACTGAAGTTCTGGACACCCGGCGGCTCGTCGACGCCGCTGCTGACCGCCGAACACCTCGATGTCCCATTGGATTACGAGGGGATGGCCTCGGTCGGGTCGATGCTGGGCACCAAAGCGCTACAGATCTTCGATGAGACGACATGCGTGGTGCGGGCGGTGCGGCGCTGGACCCAGTTCTACGCCCACGAGTCGTGCGGCAAGTGCACACCGTGCCGCGAGGGCACCTACTGGCTCGCGCAGATCTACGAGCGCCTGGAGACCGGCCGGGCCTGTCAGGAGGATCTGGACAAGCTGCTCGACATCGCCGACGCCATCCTCGGTAAGTCGTTCTGCGCCCTCGGCGACGGCGCGGCCTCGCCGGTCATGAGTTCGCTCACACACTTCCGCGCCGAGTACGAAGCGCACCTCACAACGGCGGGCGGCGGCTGCCCGTTCGACCCGTCCGCCGCCACTCTCTTCGCACCGGCAGAGGCGGCGGCGAGGTGACCGGCGACGGGATGGTCACCGTCACCATCGACGGCACGCCGGTGTCGGTTCCCCCGGGCACCCTGGTGATCCGGGCCGCCGAGATGATCGGCATCGAGATACCCCGGTTCTGCGACCATCCGCTGCTGGATCCGGTGGGCGCCTGCCGGCAGTGCCTGGTCGAGGTCGAAGGTCAGCGCAAGCCGATGGCCTCCTGCACCATCACCGTGACCGACGGCATGGTGGTGCGCACCCAGATCACCTCGGCCGCGGCCGAAAGCGCCCAGCGCGGGGTGATGGAACTGCTGCTGATCAACCATCCCCTGGACTGCCCGGTCTGCGATAAGGGCGGCGAGTGCCCACTGCAGAACCAGGCGATGTCCAGCGGCCGGGCCGAAACCCGCTTCACCGACGTCAAACGCACCTTCCCGAAGCCGATCAACCTCTCCACCCAGGTCCTTCTGGACCGCGAACGCTGCGTGCTGTGCGCCCGGTGCACCCGGTTCGCCAGCCAGATCGCCGGCGATCCGTCGATCGAACTGCTCGAGCGCGGCGCAAGCCAGCAGGTCGGGATCGCGCCCGGGGAGCCTTTCGATTCCTACTTCAGCGGTAACACGGTCCAGATCTGTCCGGTGGGCGCGCTCACCGGTGCGGCCTATCGCTTCCGGGCGCGGCCGTTCGACCTGGTCTCCTCCCCCAGCGTCTGCGAACACTGCGCCGCCGGGTGCGCCCAGCGCACGGACCACCGCCGCGGTGTGGTGCTGCGCCGGCTGGCCGGTGACGATCCCGAGGTCAACGAGGAGTGGAACTGCGATAAAGGCCGGTGGGCCTTCACCTATACCCGGGCCGCCGATCGCATCGGCGCGCCGATGGTCCGTGATGACGACGGCAACCTGCGCACCGCATCCTGGCCGGAGGCGATCGCCCGGGCCGCCGCCGGCCTGGGCGGACCCACCGGAGTCCTGGTCGGCGGCCGCGCCACCGCCGAGGATGCCTACGCCTACGCCAAGTTCGCCCGAGTCGCGTTGGGCACCAACGATATCGACTTCCGGTCCCGTCCACACTCGGAGGAGGAGACCGCCTTTCTGTCGGCCCGGATCGCCGGCCAGCGTGACCTCACCTACGCGGATCTCGATATCGCACCGGCGGTTCTGCTCGTCGGCCTCGAACCCGAGGACGAGTCTCCGATCGTGTTCCTGCGACTGCGCCGAGCGGTCCGCACCCGGGCTCTGCCGGTGATCACCATCGCCCCCTACGCGTCGCGCGGGACGGCAAAGCTGAATGCCCGGCTGATCGCCACCGCCCCCGGCGGTGAGGCGGCCGCCATGGACGCGCTCTCCCGCGACCCGCAGTTGAGGC
>MTBK01112491.1_pt1 | contig 20729 bp, 19 predicted proteins | sample 1535981 | NCBI WGS metagenome assembly MTBK01 (sample SAMN06109225, study PRJNA356200) | anaerobic digester metagenome | isolation source: biogas reactors fed with pig manure or primary and secondary sludge | place: Spain | collected 2016-06-30
GCCCAGGAGTACTTCGTGGCCCCGCGCACGGTTGTGAGCTGGGTCGAAAAGGCCCGTGCCAGAGGGATTCTCAGCGCGCCACCGAGCCCGGGATCCGTCGGCGGTCACCTGCTGGCCAAGCCGGGCGGCAGTCCACACGGCAGCCCGCCCGACGGTCCCACTTAGTCGTTGCGGTCGTTGCGGTCGTTGCGGTCGTTGCGGTCGTTGCGCGGGCAGAGCTAAAGTCATTGCCCATGCCATAATTGTGGCATGAATCGCATACGCTTGAGTACCACTGTTGATGCCAAGCTGCTTGGCGAGGCCCGCTCGGCTCGAGCCGGGCTCACCGACGCCGCGCTTGTCGATGAGGCGTTGCAGGCGCTTCTCGCAAAACTCCGGTCGGCTCAGATTGATGCCAGCTATAGCGCCTATGACGAACACCCCCTCAGTGAGTCCGACGAGTGGGGCGATCTGGCCAGCTGGCGCAACACTGCGGCGCGCTCGTGAATATGCCGCCGGCGCGAGGTGAGCTGTGGTGGTGCGAGATGGCCGAAGTTGGCCGGCGACCCGTGGTGGTGCTCTCCCGCGATGCCGCTATTCCGCGGCTGCGTCGAGCGCTTGTCGCTCCATGCACCACCACAATTCGCGGCCTGGCCAGCGAAGTACTACTCGATCCTGAATCAGACCCAGTCCCCCGCCGGTCGGCAGTAAATCTGGATTCTGTTGAGAGCGTTGCAATTTCGCTGCTCGTCACTCGAATCGGGCGCCTTGCTGATGTCCGCATGCATGAGATCTGCCAAGCACTCTCGGTGGCGGTCGACTGCCGCTGAGCCCCGCGAAGTTCAGGCGACGAACGCGCCGTCACGGCCAGCAAACGGTCATGCCAGCAATGCGGGCAAGGGAACGTGGATCAACCCGCAGGCGGCGCGCAGCATTTCGGCCTCCGGAACCGTCACGGTGCCGTCGGCGATCACCGAGGCGGTCATCGCCTCAACAAGCGCCTGTTTGGCTTTGGGCGCCAGCGCGTCGAGTCCGGCCCATCCCTGATCGAGCGCCTTCTGCCAGGTCATATCCCGGGGTTCGGCGGGCGCGGCGTCGGGGAATAGGCGATGCACCGCCGATTCGTAAGCCTGCCGGGCCGCTGCCTGGTCGCTGCCACTGGCCACAGCCAGCGTCGCGAGGAGCGTCGTCACCGCCGGTCGCATCTGTTCGAGCGTGCCGTTGCCGACTTTGCTTCGGCGGTACGGGTCGGCGGCATCGTGCAGGTAGCTCCACACCAACCGCGTCAGGCAGTACTCGAACATCGACACCGAGCCGTCGGCGACGGCGAGATCGTCCAGCAATCCGAGCAGTGCCTTCCGGTATGCGGGCGGATGGGCCGCAATTTGCGGGACCGCAAGATCGACCAACGGGAGGCGCACCTCGCGTGGCAACGCCGCCATCGTGTCAACCAGCGCGGCGGCCACCTCCGCCGTCGTGGGCCCGAGCCACTGTGTCACCGAGGCGAGCTGGCGCGAATACAAGTCGGTCCCAACTGGCGCAAGGAGCAACGCGATGACGGCGGCGGACGCGGTGGTTGGCTGAACGGCGAGTCGGCGGGCGTCGGGCGGCAGTCCGTCGTGCAGGGCCGCACCGTGGCGCAGGTCCGCTTCGGTCAATGTGCCCACCCGGCAGGTCACCTGCTCAGGGCTGACGGATCGATGTCCTGCCGTTGCGACCGGTCCGGCAGGCTGGTTGAACGCCAGACCGGCGGCCGCGGAACCTGGCGGGGTCAGGCCCGCCACGGCGTCTTCGGTCAATCCCTGCGGTACCTCCTGCGCGTCCTGCTTTTGCATCGCCTCGAGATCGCTCGGGTCGAAGCTGGGTTCAAGGGTCTTGATCCGGTCGAGTATGGGCGGATGGGTTGCCCATAGCGCGCGGAACGACCTTCGGCCCTCGCCGAACAACATGTGGCTGACTTCGGTGGCGCTGCGAGAGTCGCGCAGCGCTGACCCGGACGGGACGCCCGCGATCTTCTTCAGCGCCCCGACGAGGCCGTTGGTCTGGCGGGTGAACTGAACGGCGGACGCATCGGCGAGCCACTCGCGTTGCCGCGACACTGCGGCTTTGATGATGTTCGCGAAGAACACCCCGACGAAGCCGAACACCATCATGGCCAGCGCGATAACCACGATGGGGGCGCCCTTGCGGCCGCTCCCCCGGCCGCCGAACTGCAGGACGCGCAACCCGATCATGCTGATGAGCAGGATTCCGTTCAGCAATCCGATCAGCCGGATGTTGAGTCGCATGTCGCCGTTGAGGATGTGGCTGAACTCGTGCGCGACGACGCCCTGAAGCTCGTCTCGGTTGAGGTGGGTCAGCGCACCGCTGGTGACCGTGATCGCGGCGTCCGCTGGCGTGAAGCCGGCCGCGAACGCGTTTATGCCGGGCTCCTCGGGCATGACGAACAGGTGCGGGGCAGGAATCCCCGATGCCAGCGACATCTCCTCGACGACATTGACGAATCGGCGAAGCTGAGGGTCGGACGTAGTGGGGTCGATCTGGACGGCACCGACCGAGGCGGCGACGGCGGCTCCGCCCCGACGCAGCGCCAGCGTCTTGGTGATCGTCCCGCCGGCGATGACGAGCAGGGTCATCACCGTGACGGCGATGACAATGACTCCCGTCGTCGAACGGTCCGCACCCTGGTAGGTCAGCGCGAGGGCGGTGGCGGCGTCGATCAAGCCGACCGTCGCCACCACGGCGGCGATGAACAGCACCACCAGTTTCAGCGTGGTACCCCTGGCCGCGCGCTGGTTGTCGAAGAAGTTCACGCCAACGGTGGGGTTCAGAACTGGACCCGCGGCACTTCCCGCATGTCGGGACGATCCGGCGGGATCTCAAGCAGTGCGGCCGGGGTGAAGCCGAACATGCCGGCATAGGTGTTGGTCGGGAAGGTCTCCCGACGGTTGTTGTAGTTCATTACCGCGTCGTTGTAGGCCTGCCGGGCGAACGCGACTCTGTTCTCGGCCGAGGTCAATTCCTCGGAGAGTTGCATCATGGTCTGGTTGGCCTTGAGGTCCGGGTAACTCTCCGCGAGCGCGTTGAATCTCCCCAGTGCGCCGTTGAGCGCCTGCTGTCCGGCTGAGAGTTGTTGCATTGCGGCAGGATCCCCCGGGTTGGCCTGCGCGGCGGCCAGTCCCGTCATCGCGACGTTGCGCGCGTTCACAACGGCTTCAAGCGTTTGCCGTTCGTGTGCCATATAGGCCTTGGCAGTCTCGAGCAGGTTGGGAATGAGATCGAACCGGCGCCGCAACTGGACATCGATTTGCGCGAACGCATTCTTGAATGCGTTGCGAGCGCGGACGAGGGCGTTGTAGCCGAAGATGACGGTGGCGACCAGCACCAGGATGGCGAAGATAGCGATGATGCCGATTACTAGTTCCACGAGATGCTCCTTCGGGTCTGACGTGCGGTGGTCGGCGGTTTCGACAAATCAACGGCGCGATTTGCAGCTACCACCATCCGGCGCGGGTGCCGTTGGTGACGGCGAAGAGAATGGCGATCATCGAGACAGCAACCAGCCCGGCGAGATATGCGAGGACCAACCGCGTGTCCCGAAGTTTGCAGCGCGATGTCGTGAGCCCGGCCCGCCGGGCACGGGCGTAGCCGAGGTAACCCACGCCGGCGAAGGTCAGCAGGGCAACCGGCCCGAAAAGCCAGCCGAGCAGCGCGACGGTTGCGAAGACACACAGCCGCAAGGGGTCGAATGGCGGATCGGCAGGCCCGGCACGCTGAGGCTCGACAAGGCGGGGGTCTGCTCCGGAGCCGTCGGCGGTCATGGCCGCTCACCGGTGGCGGTCGACAGCCGTGTCCGTGCCAGCGCCGGCCAGGCTTGGACGGCGCAGAACGGTGCGCACTGGTGCGCGCCGGTCGCCCCCACCGTTCCGACATGCACACAGCACTGGGTCAGCCGCTCTTCGATCATGGTGTTCATGTCCATGAAGGGTTTGACCGTCACCCGCATGACCCGTTCACCCAGCAGGCGTCGCAGTTGACGCTGCTGTCCCGGAAGCCGCGCGGCGGCAAGCGTTGTCAGGGTTCCGATGCCCAGATCGCAGGTGGTGCAGATGTCTCGCCAGATCTGTCCGATCCGCGGATGCGACAGGGACGACTGTTCGGACAGCAGTCCGAGCAGCGACTCCTTGACCGCGAGGCGCAGCGTCTCGGGAATGCTGTCATCAGCGATCCGGTTGGCCAGCAGTTCCGGTTCGAGGTCGAGCCATTGCTTCAGCCGGTCATGCCCGATCAGGGCGGTGAGCGAGCGCCAGGTTCCGGAGTCGTCACGAAGCAGGTAACCCACTGAACAACAGTGCGGATGCGAGCACGGCAGTGCGGTGAGATCGCGCCAGGTCACCAGTCCGCCGGTCTGGCTCTCCAGCCTGGCCAGCACACCGGTGTGGGTGAGACGGTCGTGCGGGTCGATGTCAATAGCGCGCCCGCTGCCGAACACCGGCTGGATCGTCACCCCGCCGACGTAGGGAGTGGCGAGTGCCCGCTGCAGCACGGCGCCGAACTGGTCGTCGTTCACATGAAGTGTCGCCGTCATGGTCAAGGTGGTGAACACCCCTGCAGCCGAAAGTCGCTGTAGCGCGCGTTCTTTGAAACGGCGCAGATCCGCACCACGGTGCGTCTGGGATGCCTGTGGGGACTCGCCGTCATATTGCAGATAGACCTCGACCCGCTCACGGTGCTTACCGAGAAGCGCGATCAGCGCGTCGTCCTGTGCCAGGGTGATTCCGTTGGTATTGAGCAGAATCCGCACGACCGGGCGGGCGACGAGCGCATCGAGTAGTTCCGCGAGCCGGGGATAGAGCGTCGGCTCTCCGCCGGAGAGCATCAGTACGTCGAGTCGGCCGCGCTCGCGCGCAAGCCGGGTGTCGACGTTGGCGAGGACCTCGGACAGCGGTGCCACTGAGGCCAGGGCAGGACCTGAGGCGGCGAAACAGGCAGGACACTTCAGATTGCAGTGGTCGAGCAGGTCCTCCAGCAGGATGCAGGTGTGTTGTGACTGCATCTCGGGCAACCCGCGTGCGTACGCCGCCGGGACCGGGGCGAAGTTGCCGCGCACGTCGGGCTCGTGGACCTTGGTCGGGGCGGTCCATTCCTCCAGGTAGCTGAGGATCTCGGCGGATTCGTCATACAACGTCCGCACCAGCCCGTGCCGGGTGCACCCGCGTTCCAACCAGATCCGGCCGTCGCGTTCGACCAGCCAACCGCTCAGGCGAACAACCTCTTCCAGGGGGCGACCGGGGTTCTCCTCGTGACAGAGCGGGCAGAAGGCGTTGACGTAGCGGTGAATCCGGTCCCCGCGCAGGGGCATGCCGGATTCATGCGGCTGGGACGACATGGTTCAACTCCCTATTCCGGACGGGCCGGTCCCTATTCCGGACGGGCCGGTCCCTATTCCGGACGGGCCGGTCCCTATTCCGGACGGGCCGGCACTCGGCGCGGCACGGACGAGACCGGCGTACCCGCCACGTTTCCACTGCATGAGGATGCGGGCCATGACGATGGGGACAGCGACAGCCAGGACAAGCTGCGGGCGGGTGAGCCCGTGCCAGGCCTCCTCGTTGCCCCGTACGAACTCGACCCAGAACCGGAAGATCCCGTAGGCGGCGACGTACCAGACGAACGTCTCGCCGGGCGGCAGGTCCTGGCGGCGGGCCCAGAACCACAGCACGGCGAAAGCGGCGAGTTGGAAAGCGATTTCGTAGGCGAAGGACGGGTGCAGGCCCACACCGGCCGGCACACCCAGAGCAGCGGCACGGTCGGGATCGAGGGTGACGCCCCACCCTGCTCCGGTGGGAGTGCCTGGGGCCTCGGTGAGCAGACACCCCACCCGGCCCACGGCCATCCCCAGCGCCACCGCGGGGGCGAACAGGTCACCCGTGCGGGCACGGTAACCCACCAGGCGCTTGGTGACGTGGACGCCGAGCCAGGCGCCGAAAAGCCCGCCCAGGATGGAGCGATTGCCGTAGAGCCAATGCTCGATCAGAGGCGCGTTGTCCGACACCCGCGCATGCTGCAGCCACGTCCCCAGTCGCATGAAGGCCGCGCCACCGATGAGTGCCCCGGTCACCACGAAGAGCACCCGCTCATCGGTGGCGCCGCGCCGGCGCGCCTCGATGACGAACACCACTGCGGCACTGAGAATCCCAAGGGCGACGAACAACGCGTGGAGTGCATCGGGCCGCATATTCGTCATTACTGTCATGGGGGTTTCACTGCAGAAGTGCCGCGCACAGGCCCGCCCAGACGATGACACCGATGGACAGTCCCAGCAGTAGTCCGGCCCCGGCCTGGCGGGTCTTGGGGAAGATGAGCAAGGCGGCCCCCGCAGCCATCCAGAACAGGCTGACGGCGACGGCCGACGGCTGCGACCCCACATCAAAGAACCGGTCGAGCAGGGCCGCGGTCGCGATGAACAACGCCAGCCACCCGACGCTGCCGAGGACCAGGCCCAGGATCACCATGCCGGCTGAGATACGGCGGGTGGGTTGGGGCGGCGGAGCATACGGATAGCCCGGCGGGTAACCCCCGGGCTGATACTGCTGATACTGCTGATACTGCGGGTACGGGGGGTATCCGCCCGCCGGCGGCGGGTATCCATACGGGTAGGCGCCGGGGTAGCCCGGTTGAGGCGGGACAGGCGGCTCGAACTCTCCAATGGGCGGCGGAGGCGGCGGGGGCGGCGCGCCCTGCGGGAGTCGATCGTCCGGCGGTTCAGTCATGGTCGAGCACCATAGGTGACGCGGCCGTCCATCATCGTCATGTCGATCGGGGTCGCGGCGATGTCGTGTGGCGAAACCTCGAAGATGTTCTGCTGCAGCACCACGAGATCCGCCCGTTTGCCCGCCTCCAACGAACCGACCATCCCGTCGAGCCGCAACTGACGAGCGGCACCGAGGGTGTTGGCATAAAGAGCCTGAGCCAGGTCCAGTCGCTCATCGGGCGGATCGAGAATGGGTGCTTCCGCTGCGCCGACGAGTTGGCGGGTGATCGCCACCTGGATGGAGTCGAGCGGTCGGTGGGTCGAGAACCACCCCGCCGCAGGCCAGTCGGTACCGAAGGTGACGGTTCCGCCGCGGTCCAGAATTGATTTGGGCCGGAAGGACTTTCGCTGGCGTTCGATGCCGCATAGCCGGATCGCCGTGTCAACTGTGCCGGGGTCGGCGGACAGCCAGTTGGCGGAGAACTGCGCGAAGATGCCCAGTTCACCGAAACGCGCCTGGTCGGCGTCATCGACGATCTGAAGATGGGCGATGGTGTGCCGCCGGTCACGCCCCGGATTGGCGCGGATCGCTGCCTCGAACGCGTCCAACGCGATGCGCACCGTCCGATCACCGATGGCGTGCACGTGAACGTCAAGACCCGCCGCGTCGGCGGTGCCGACCAGTCGATGCCATTCTTCCTCGCTGAACGGCAACTGTCCGGTCTCATCGGGCTTGTCGCTGTAGGGCTGCAGCAGGCAGGCGGTGTGTCCCTCGACCGTGCCGTCACCGAGGATCTTGAGCACACCTCCCCGCACCAGTTCGGTGTCGAGTGCAGCGGTGAGCCGCTGTGTCTGGGCCACCACGTCGTCGATCGGTGGACCTTTTGTCAAATGGGACACCACCACCCGGAAGGGAAGTCTGCCCTGGGCTTCCAGATCGGTGTAGATGCTTGCCAGGCCTGCCGGATCGTCCCCAACCGGTGGCATGCCGGCATCGAACAGCGAGGTGATCCCGGCGGCGGCGGCGTGCGGCAGCCAGTCGGTGAGAAGCCGGGCGAGGAGGTCTTTGGTCATGGGCTCCACGGCGTGGATCATGGGCAGCATCGCGGCCGCTTCCAATACGAACCCGGTGGGCTCGCCGGAGGCATCACGGGTATAGAAACTGAACCCCGGCTGCGGATCGGGTGAATCGCGGTCGATCCCGGCGACTTCCAACGTCGTGCTGTTCACCCACAGACTGTGTGCGTCGATGGCGAAGAAGAACGCGGGACGATCGGGAATGATGGCGTCCAGTTCTGCACGGTGCGGACCCTCTGGGCCGAACATGTCTACCCGCCAACCGAATCCGCGGACCGGACCGCTCGGGTTCGTCCGCGCGTAGTCCGCGATGGCAGAAAGAGCCGCGTCCTTGGTCGGGACTTGAAGATCGACGCCGGACGTCATGAAACCGCCGAGCAGTGGATGGATGTGACCTTCGACGAATCCCGGCAGGACCATCCGGCCTGCCAGTTCGATGATCTGCGGATCCGGTCCGGCCGCTGCTGCGACCTCGTCGTCGGAGCCCACCGCGATGATGTCGCGGCCGCGCACCGCGATTGCTTGGGCCCACGGGCGATGCGGGTCGAGGGTGTACACCGCGCCGCCGCGAAGAACCGTGACGCCACCTGGACCGTCGGGTGCGCCTGCCCTGCCCACCGGCGACGCCGCCGGACTCTCCCCCAAGGCGCCCGCCGCTGCCGACACAACCTCACAGTTGGTGCACATCGCCGCCCTTTCGAGGTGGTCCGAGCCAAGCATAGGACCCGGTCCCCCACCCGGGAGCGAAGTGCCTCAGCCCGTCGCACCCAGGTATTCGGCGACCTCCCGCAGTGGCGCGGTCGTCAGCCCGGTTCGGAGGGCGAAGGGATACACCAGGGCGACCACGACAACGCGCCCCAGCTGACCGAGATGGCGAACCCGATGAACAAGGCGAACGTTCGGGCCACCGGCGGCAGGGAGATGAGGACGCTTCGGACGGTGCGGAAGCTATCAGTGCCGGGTCGCCGACCGGCGCAGCCAGTCGCGTTGTTCGGCGAGGAAACCGGCATCGACGACGGCGCCGTGGCCCGGCACATAAACCGCGGTGGGGCCGCCCAGTTCCAACAGGCGGTCCACGGTCACCGGCCATGCGGCAAGATCCGATCCCTCATCGGCGGCGGGGTCGGCGGACTCCTCGATCAGGTCGCCGCAGAAGACCACCGGAGGCTCACCGGGATTCCGCGGCGGGACGATCACGGCGAGGTCGTGGTCGGTGTGGCCTCGTCCCGGATGTTCCACCCGTACCGCGCGGTCGCCCAGGTGGATCAGGGTGTTGCTGACGACGTGGTCTGGTGCCCGCAATCGGGCGACCGTGCGGTCCACTTCATCGGGTTCTGCGCCGTAGCCCACCGCATGTTCTCGAAGCGCGTCGACCCCGGAGGTCAACGCCACCGTGACGGGGGCGGCGCAGTGGAGTCGGGCACCGGGAAAGCCCGCCGAGCCCAGGATGTGGTCGAAGTGGTGGTGGGTGAGAACGACATCGTTCACCGGTCTTCCGGCGAGTTCGATGATGTCATCGGCGAGACGCTCGGCTTCGGACAGCGTTGTCCCGCAGTCGATCAGCAGCACGGCATCCGGTCCTACCGCCAGACCCACAGAGACATCCAGAAATGGGAGACGGCAACGGTGGATGCCGCCGGCGAGCGCCTCCCACCGGTAGTGCACGTCACGACACCGGCGGGGCGATCCGGACGACCACCGTGCAGACGTCGTCGACACGTGGACGTGGGGCCAGTGCCTGATACAAGGATTCGGACGCACGCGACAGCGGTGTGTCCGGATCCCAATCGGCCAGCAGTCTCTCGGCCTCGGCGATGCCGGCGTCGATGCCGCCCTGGATACCCCAGCCCCGCCGTTCGACCAAGCCATCGGTATAGAAGAGGACGATATCGCCTGGTTCGAGGCGCACGGAGCCTTCGTGGTAGTCCGCCCCTGACATTGGGCCCAGCGCGGGCCCCGATGCTCCCGGCAGCAGACTGACCTCACCGGTGTCCTTCCGCCGCAACAACGGTGGCGGACTCCCGGCCAGTGCGTAGTTCAGTAGGGAGGTTTCGGAGGTGAACGTCGCGACCGTCATCGTCGCGAACCTGCCCTTGGTGGCATGGCGGGTGAAGCTGTTCAACGCGGCGAGGATGGCGCCGGGAGCCAGTCCCTGAATCGCCAGCGCCCGCGCAGCGCTGCGCAACTGGGCCATGTCCGTCACCGCCGGTAAACCGTGGCCGACGACATCGCCGACTGCCATGTACGTCCGGTGGCCGCCCAGTGGCATGACGTCGTACCAGTCACCGCAGACGCCCTGCACGACGTCGGCGGGCTCATAGCCCACAAAGACCTCGAGACCATCGGTATCTCCGGCAACTGTGGGCAGCACAGCTGATTGAAGAACCGCTGCCCGCGCATGATCGTCGGAATAAACCCGGGCGCGCACCAGCGCCTGGCCGACCATCGTGGCCATGGCTGAGAAGTACGCACACTGAGCGGCGTCGAGTGGCTGGGGTCGTGTCCACATCAACTGCATGACGCCAATCGGGCTGCCCCCGGCATCCAGCGGCCAACTGGCCATCGTCTGAGCCCCGGTCCCATCCAGCCAGGACGCTGTTGCGGGATAGCGGTCGTTGTATTCGGCCCGGGTCCGAAGCAGGATGGGCTGGCCCAGTCGGACCGTTTCGGTAGCCATCGTCTTTTCCTGCAACGGGACTCCGTTGGTGAACTTCGTCAGAATCGTGGCTGGGAGGCCCGCTCGGGCGACCCACTCCACTCGTTCACCGTCGCGGCTGAGCAGTCCGAGGCTCAACGCCTCGGCCCCTCCCTCGGTGAGCAGTTGGCCCTCCAGGGTGCGGCCGATCTCTGCCGGCGTCAGTGCGGCCGAAAGCTGCTGAGCGAGCTCCGACACGCTCCTCAGCCGGAGTTGCTCCCGACGTTCGGTCTCTCGATCCCGAATGGCCCGCAGGCGGGTACCGGCTTCCTGGGCCATCAGCAGCGACACGATGAGCAGGACGGCGACAAACAGCTGGGTAACGGTCAGTTGGCTTGCCGGAGAGAGGTTCATCTCACTGAAGGCCCCGCGGCCGCGCGATGTCATCGTCGTCGCGACGAAGGCGATCACCATCCCGGTCAGCGCGGCGCCCAGCACGTCGAGTCGTAGTGCCGCCCAGGCGAGGATGGGCAGGAGCAGCATCGACGGCTGCGCCTGGGACCAGAACGCGGCGACCGACAGGGCCCCGGCGAGCAGCACGACGCCGACCGCCTCGGCCGGCCGGGCCTTGACAACCGGATACTGCTTGGCCCACAAGAGAATCGGCGCTGCAGCAACCAGAACGCCGACACTGTCACCCGCCCACCACTGCACGACGCCGGATGACCAACTCGATTCGTGATGCCATGCGGCGACGGTGCCCCCGATGAGTCCGCCGAACACCGGCGCGATGATGCAGGCGCCGGCCACGAAAGCCGAGAGGTCCCGCCTGTTTCGGAGGTCGGGCACCCCGCGGCACCAACGCAGGGTCAGCGATGCTCCGATCAGCGGCTCGACGACGTTGGAGACGGCGAAACCCGCTGCGACACTGGGGGGGTTTCCGAAGTAGATGTCGACGAGGACCTCGCCGAGGATGATGGCGATGATGACGGCCGGCCAGTGGGAGCGAGTGGTCAGCAACATGGCGGCGACGGTGACCCCGGCGGACGGGTAGAAGAAGGCGGGTCCGACCGCCGAGCCGAAGGACTTCCACGCCAGCCAGGCGCCGAGCAGATAGGCGACGAGGACCACACCGAACAAGCCGATCGAGTCGCCCAGTTCCGACCGCCATTGCTGCCGCGCGGAGGGGCTTCGGCTGAGTGCCTCAATCCCCCGCCCGGTCACGGCCGAAGCGTATCGCTCAGCCCAGTCTGTCGCTCAGTGTGGCCTGGTCTTGCGTTTCTCCCGGACCCGGACGTTGACACGGATCGGGGTTCCGTCGAATCCGAAGGTCTCACGCAGTTTGCGTTCCAGGAAACGCCGGTAGCCGGCCTCCAGGAATCCGGTGGTGAACAGCACGAATGTCGGTGGCCGCGCGGTGGCCTGGGTGGCGAAGAGAATCCGGGGAAGTTTGCCGCCCCGCACCGGCGGTGGCGTTGCCGCGACCACCTCCTTCAGCCAGTTGTTCAGCTGGCCGGTGGAGATGCGGGAGTCCCAGGATGCCAACGCGGTCTCCATCGCCGGAACGAGCTTCTGCACCGCCCGCCCGGTCATCGCCGAGATGTTCACCCTCGGCGCCCACTGAACCTGACCCAGCTGCAGGTCGATCTCTCGGTCGAGCAGAAACCGGCGATCCTCGTCGACCAGATCCCACTTGTTGAACGCGAGTACCAGAGCGCGTCCCGCCTCGATCACCATAGACAAAATCCGCTGGTCTTGTTCGGACAGCGGCTCCGACGCGTCGATCAGCACGATCACCACCTCGGCGGCGTCGATGGCGCCGTGGGTACGGACCGAGGCGTAGAACTCATGCCCGCTGGCCTGCCCGACCCGCCGGCGCAGACCCGCGGTGTCGACGAACCGCCAGATGCGGCCATCCAATTCGATGAGGGAGTCGACCGGATCGACGGTGGTTCCGGCGACGTTGTGCACCACAGAACGTTGATTACCGGCCAACCGGTTCATCAGCGAACTCTTGCCAACATTGGGCTTGCCGACCAGGGCCACCCGCCTGGGTCCACCCCCCGCCGAGGCGGTTTCGGACACCTCGGGCAGGTCGGCGATGACGTCGTCGAGAAGATCGGCCACGCCGCGACCGTGCATCGCGCTGATCGGGTGCGGCTCCCCCAGTCCCAGCGACCACAGCGCGGCCGCGTCGGACTCGCCCTTTTCGTTGTCCACCTTGTTGGCCGCCAGGAATACCGGCTTTCCCGAGCGTCGCAGAATCCGTGCCGCGGCTTCGTCGCCCGCGGTGGCACCGACGACGGCATCGACGACCAAGATCACCGCGTCGGCGGTCTGCATCGCCACTGTTGCCTGCTCGGCCACCAGCCGTTGCAGACCCTTCGCGTCGGGTTCCCAGCCGCCGGTGTCCTGAACGACGAAGCGCCGACCGCTCCACAGGGCGTCATAGGACACCCGGTCGCGGGTCACCCCTGGCAAGTCCTGCACGACGGCTTCCCGCCGGCCCAAAATCCGGTTGACCAGAGTCGACTTGCCGACATTGGGCCGTCCGACGATCGCCAGTACCGGCGGCGGGCCCTGGTGCGCGCCCTCCGGCCCGGACAGGGCGTCGTCCCCCAGTTGCCACTCGCTCTCATCGGACCAGGTGCCGTCGCCGGCGGTCGAGTCGCTCATCGGCTCGCTTCCACTCGCTGGTTGACCAGGTCACACAGCCGGTCGACCACCTCGTCGCGGGTCATGTCCCCGGTATCGACGACCACCGAGTCCGCTGCAGCGCGCAGCGGTGACACCGATCGGGTGGAGTCCAACTGATCGCGCCTGCGGACGTCGGCAAGAACTTGCTCATAGTCGTCGGGTAGGCCGGCCGCGACGTTCTGGTCGTTGCGCCGCCGGGCCCGGGTCTCCGGTGAGGCGGTCAGAAAAATCTTCACGTCGGCGTCTGGCAGCACCACGGTGCCGATATCGCGCCCCTCCACCACCACGCTGACCGGCCCGGCGGCAAGCTCGCGTTGCAGTTGGACCAGCCGGCTGCGCACCTCGGGCACCGCGGAAACCGCGGAGACCGCACGGGTCACCGCGTCTCCCCGAATCTGCGCCGAGACCTCCTCATCGCCGAGGTAGGCGTGCTCGACCTCGGGGTCGAAGCCAACCGAAACCTGTACGGCGGCGGCTGCTGCGATGGCGTCGGGGTCGTTGAGATCGACCCCTGCGCGCAGCATCGCGAGCGTGACGATCCGGTACATCGCACCGGTGTCGAGGTACCGGGCGCCAATCCTGCGGGCCAGACCTCGCGATACGGAGGACTTCCCGGTTCCGGCCGGTCCGTCGATGGCAACAACCACGGTGCTCATCGTCGCGGCTCCTCCCCCGGTCTCGTCGTTCGGCATCGTGGTCGTTCGGCATCGTGGTCGTTCGGCATCGTGGTCATCCGGCACCGTCGTCCGGAAGAGTCGTCCGAAACAGTCTTCGGTGACATTCACAGGCCCACCGCCTGATACAGCTCGCCGACTTCCTTGCGGTTCAGCACCCGGATGCTGCCGGGACGCTGGTCACCCAGCGCGACCGTCCCGATATCGGTGCGCACCAACTTCTGGACCGGAAAGCCGACTGCGGCCAGCAGTCTGCGGACGATCCGTTTGCGGCCCTCATGCAGCGTCACCCGCACCAGGGTCTTACCCGGAACCGCGTCGACGACCGCGAAATCGTCCAATGCCACCGGCCCGTCGTCGAGTTCGACCCCGGCCCGCAACTTCTTGCCCATGCCACGCGGAACCGACCCGTTGACGGTGGCCAGATAGGTCTTCGGCACCTCGAAGGAGGGATGCATCAGGCGGTGCGCCAGTTCGCCGTCGTTTGTCAGCAGCAGCAGGCCCTCGGTATCGGCGTCAAGCCTGCCCACATGGAAGAGTTTCTTGGTGCCGCGCACGCGGTGCTCCACAAGGTCGCCGATACAGGGTCGACCGAGGTCGTCGGACATCGTCGAGTGCATCCCGCGCGGCTTGTTCACCGCCAGGTAGACCATGGTGTCGTCGAGCACGATGCGTGAGCCGTCGACGCGGATATCGGCGGTATCCGGGTCCACCCTGGTGCCCAGTTCGGTCACCACCCTGCCATCGACGGCGACGCGGCCGTCGCGGATCATCTTCTCGGCCACTCGCCGTGAGGCGACCCCCGCCTGGGAGAGCACCTTCTGCAGACGGACGCCATCGGTATCGGTCATCGGCTCAGGCCTCAACGTCGACATCGAAGGAGACGGTCTTGCCGGCCCGGTCACCGCCGGCTGCCAGCTTGGTGAACCGCGGTTCGCTGTCGAGGTTCTCGCTGAGGTCCTCGATGACGTCGACATCGGGCAGCAGCGGTGCGATATCCGGAAGTTCGGTCAGATCGGCCAGTCCCAGCCGCTCGAGGAAGAGTTCGGTGGTGGCGAACGTCGTCGCACCGCTGTCCGGGTCGGTGCCGGCCTCGGTGATCAGCCCTCGGGCGACCAGGGTACGAATCACCGCATCGCAGTTGACACCGCGCACGGCGCTGACCCTCGCCCGGGTCACCGGCTGCCGGTAGGCCACCACGGCCAGGGTCTCCAGGGCTGCGCGGGTGAGCTTCGAGCGCGCGCCGTCGAGCAGCAGTCGCTCGACGTAGCCGGCGAACCGCGCCCGGGTGTACATCCGCCATCCCCCACCGGTCTCTCGCAGGTCGATCCCGCTGTCCCTGTTGTTGAGCTCGGCGGCGATGCGGACCAGTGTCGCGGCGACGTTTGCGACCGGTTGCGCAGTGGCCGAGGCCAATGCTTCCGGGCTCACCGGGGTGTCCACCACCAGAAGCAGCGCCTCGATGACCCGGGCGAGTTCGTCGTCGTCGAGGACGGGCGCTTCGGACGGGGACGCGGCGAGGCCCGGTGTCTCGTCGGTAACAGTCTCGTCGGTCATCATGATGAGTGCTCGGGTTCTTCCCACTCGGCTCTAACCAGGTCATCGTTCGCCAGTCGGTCGCCGGTCCAGGAAATCTGCAGCACACCAAGCGGTTCGGGCTGGTCGAATGTTACCGCGCGGGCGCGGTACAACTCGAGCAGCGCCAGGAACCGGCCGACGATCTGTATGGGTTCGGCGCAGTCGGAGACCAGGTCGGAGAACGACGCCCACTGGCCCACCCCTCGCCGCTCCAGCAGTTCCATCAGAAGCTCGGCCTGCTCGGGCACCGAAACCCGGGAGGCGTGCAGATGGTCGGTGCCGACCGTCGGCACCGGTCGGGGAGTGAATGCCGCGGCCGCGATCTCGGCGAAGCCTTGGGGACTGACACCGATCATCACCTCCGGCAGCAGTTCGGCGTAGCGGTCCTCCAGCGACACCGCACGCGGATAGCTGCGCAGCGCGGCGGCCTCAAGTTCGGCGAACATCTCGGCGACGTGCTTGAAGGCGCGGTATTGCAGCAGCCGCGCGAAGAGCAGATCGCGGACCTCCAGCAGGGCGAGGTCCTCCTCGTCCTGCACTTCTCCCGCCGGCAGCAGCCGGGCCGCTTTAAGGTCCAGCAGGGTCGCGGCGATCACCAGAAACGTTGTGGTTTCGTCGAGTTCGAGTTCCGGCCCGATCTCCCGGGTGTAGGCGATGAACTCGTCGGTCACGACATGCAGTGCCACCTCGGTGACGTCGAGTCGGTGCGCGAAGATGAGCTGCAACAGGAGGTCGAACGGCCCCTCGAAGTTGGTCAGCCGGACCCGGAAGCCCTTCTCGGGAGTGCGCTCGGGTCCGTTCCCGGAGCCCGCACCCGGCATGGTTTCGGTGGTCACTTGCCGAATCGGTCGATGACCTCGCAGGCCAGCGCACGGTAAGCCTGGGCGCCTCCGGATTTCGGCGCCCACGTGGTGATAGGCTCGCCGGCCACACTGGTTTCCGGGAAGCGGACGGTGCGGGTGATGACGGTGTCGAACACCAGGTCGCCGAAACGCTCGAGGACCCGGGCCATCACCTCGCGGGCGTTGACCGTGCGGGTGTCGAAGCGGGTCACCAGAATTCCGCTGATCTGCAGGCGCGGGTTGAGCCGGTCCCGCACCTTGTCCACGGTGTCGGTAAGCAGTGCCAACCCGCGCAGTGAGAAGAATTCGCACTCGGTGGGGATGATCACCCCTTGCGAGCAGGCCAGGGCGTTGACGGTCAGCAAGCCCAAGGACGGCTGGCAGTCGATGAGGATGTAGTCGTAACGGTCCAGAACCGGGTAGAGCGCTCGGGCCAGCGTCTGCTCCCGGCCGACCTCGTTGACCAGTTGGATCTCGGCCGCTGACAGGTCGATGTTGCTGGGCACCAGATCCAGGCCCTCGACCCGGGTGTGCACTATCACGTCGTCGATGGCGACCCTGGGCTCCACCATCAGGTTGTGCACGGTGTTGGCGAGCTCGTAGTGCGGCACACCCAGACCCGCCGACAGCGCGCCCTGCGGGTCCAGATCCACCAGCAACACCCGACGGCCGTACTCGGCCAAGGCGGCGCCCAGATTGATGGTCGAGGTGGTCTTGCCCACACCGCCCTTCTGATTGCACATCGAGATAACCACGGCCGGACCGTGGGTGCTCAGCGGCTGAGGTGTGGGGGTCGGGCGCGCCGGGCGGCCGGTGAGGCCGACATCCGCGGGTTCTTCGGTCACGCCGCGGCCCACCGGACCGAGGGCAGCGTGGTGAACATCGGCGAAAGTCTATCCATGACGCCGCCTCTACTGCGGGCGCATGGGGGTCACGCCCGCGGGTGGGCGCCTGCCCACACCTCGCGGAGCGCATTGACGGTGACCAGGGTGTAGATCTGGGTGGTGGTCACTGAGGCGTGGCCGAGTAACTCCTGAACCACCCGCACGTCCGCACCACCCTCGAGCAGATGGGTGGCGAAGGAGTGCCGCAGTGTGTGCGGTGACACCGCTGCGGTGATCCCGGCCCGCTCGGCGGCGTCCTGCAGGACCTGCCAGGCGCTCTGCCGCGATAGCCGGCCGCCACGGGAGTTGAGGAAGATGGCACCCCCTGGACCGGGAGCGGAACGACCCGGGGAGGATCCCCCGCGCCGGGCCAGGTCCGGGCGGCCGCGCACCAGGTAGGCATCCAGTGCGGCGATCGCGGGCCGGCCGACCGGGACCAGTCGCTGCTTGTCGCCCTTGCCGTGCAGCAGGACCGAGCGGGCGTGGGTGTCGACATCGTCCAAGTCCAGACCGACAGCCTCGGAAATGCGGGCGCCGGTGGAATACAACAGTTCGAGCAGCGCACGATTGCGCAGCGTCAGCGGACCGTCTGCCGCACCGTCGCCGCCGGCGCCGTCCAGCAGTGCCAGCACCTGGTCGATGGTCAGGCTCTTCGGCAGCCGCCGACTCGGGGTGGGTGGTTTGACGGCGCGGGCGACGTCGGAGTCGGTGATCCCCTCGGCGGCGGCGAACCGGTGCAGCCCGCGCACCGCGATCAATGCACGGGCCGCAGAAACGGCGGACAAGGCGGGCGCACCGGTATCGGGGTCGCCCCGGCGCAGTGCCACCAGGAAGTCGCTCACGTCGGTCTCGCCCACGTCGCGCAGGTCGCCGATCCCCCGCAGGCTCAGATGCTCGGCGTAGCGGCGGAGGTCGCGGCGGTAGGAACTGAGAGTGTTTGCGGCCACGCCGCGCTCGATGCAGAGGTGGTCGAGATAACCCTGTACCTGGCCGCCGAGCGGTGTCGCGGTGGCCGGGGCATGGGCGGTGGTCATCGCTGTCGCCTGCGTGCGGCGAACGCACTCGAACGATCCGGCCACGGGGCATCGACCGGACGGGTCGGCTTGCCCTGCGCGATCGCCGCATGCGCGGCCAGCACCCCGGCGGTGGCGGTTGAGTTCACGATCGCGCCGGCCAGCACCCGGTCGACTGCCTCACCGAGATCGAGCCAGTGCACCGTGAGGTCGGCTTCCTCGTGCTCGGACTCCGGACGTCCGACGTGCCGTAGGTCACGTGCCAGATAGACGCGGACCGCCTCGTCGCAGAATCCCGGCGACAGCGCGAGGTCGAGCAGGACTCGCCAGTGACCTGCAGCCAGACCGGTCTCCTCGAGCAGTTCACGCGCGGCTGCGGCGGCAGGGTCCTCCCCCGGCTCATCGAGCAATCCCGCGGGCAGTTCCCAGAGCCGATGGCCCAGTGAATGTCGGTATTGGTAGATCATGGCCAGCCGGCCACGCTCGTCGACAGCGGCGACCGCGACCGCCCCGAAGTGCTCGACGACCTCCCGAGCCGCGGTGGTGCCGCCGGGCATCAGGACATCGTCGACGCGCAGCGCGATGATGTCGCCGCGATAGACGGTCCTGGAGCTGACCGTCTCGAACTCGTGGCGGGCCGCAGGATCTGCGTCAGCCACGGGCATGATCCGCGAGCGGCGGTGCAGGCAGTCCTGCCTCCGAATGGTCCCGGCCGTTGAGGTGGTGCTCGGGAATCTCCACCGGTAGCCGCTCCGCGGCCTTGTAGTCGATCGCCGCGCCGATGAACGCCACGAACAGCGGATGCGGGCGGGTTGGCCGACTCTTGAGTTCGGGGTGCGCCTGGGTGCCCACCAGGAAGGGGTGCACCTCCCGGGGATACTCCACGAACTCAACCAGATGTCCGTCCGGGGAAGTGCCGGAGAACTTCAGCCCGCTTTCGGCGATCCGGTCCCGGTAGGCGTTGTTGACCTCATAGCGGTGCCGGTGCCGTTCGCTCACCAGGGTCGACTGATAGGCCTCGGCTACCACCGATCCGGGCGCCAGTGCAGCCGGGTAAGCCCCCAGTCGCATCGAGCCGCCGAGGTCGGCCTCGCCGGCGACGGCATCACGCTGGTCGGCCATCGTCGAGATCACCGGATCCGGAGTCGAGGGCTCGAACTCCGCGGAGTTGGCTGCCACGATGCCGACCGAACGGGCTGCTTCGATGACGATGCACTGCAGGCCGAGGCACAATCCCAGCAACGGCAGTCCGCGGTGGCGGGCATAACGGATGGCACCGAGCTTGCCCTCGATGCCGCGGATGCCGAACCCGCCGGGGATCAGGACGCCGTGCACATCGCCGAGTACCGACGCGGCGACGGCGTCGGTCTCGCAATCGTCGGAGGCGACCCACCGGATCTCCACCTTGGCGCGGTGCGCGAACCCACCCGCGCGCAGTGCCTCGGCCACCGACAGGTAGGCGTCGGAGAGGTCGATGTACTTCCCCACCAAGGCGATTCGCACCGTTTCCTGGGGGTCGTGCACCCGGCTGAGCAGATCGTCCCAGGTGGTCCAGTTGACATCGCGGAACGGCAGGTTCAACCGGCGAACGACATAGGCGTCAAGTTCTTCACGGTGCAGAACTTTGGGAATGTCGTAGATGGACGGCGCGTCCGGGGTGGAGATCACGCCGTCGATGTCGACGTCGCACATCAGCGCGATCTTCTCTTTGAGACCGTCGGGAACGGCGCGGTCGCAGCGCAGGATCAGTGCGTCGGGGGTGATGCCGATACTGCGCAGGGCGGCCACCGAGTGTTGGGTGGGTTTGGTCTTGAGTTCGCCGGACGGCGCCAGGTACGGGACCAGGGAGACGTGCAGGAAGAAGCAGTTCTCTCGGCCCACCTCATGGCGGACCTGACGGGCGGCCTCCAGGAAAGGCTGTGACTCGATGTCGCCGACGGTGCCACCTATCTCGGTGATGACGACGTCGGGACGCCGCCCGTTGCTGTCGGGTTGGGCCATGGCCAGAATGCGGCTCTTGATCTCGTCGGTGATGTGTGGGATCACCTGCACCGTGTCGCCGAGGTACTCTCCCCTGCGCTCTTTGGCGATGACGGTCGAGTACACCTGTCCGGTGGTGACATTCGCCGAGCCGGGCAAGTTGCGGTCCAGGAAGCGCTCGTAGTGTCCGACGTCCAGATCGGTCTCGGCGCCGTCCTCGGTGACGAAGACCTCGCCGTGCTGGAACGGATTCATCGTGCCGGGGTCGACGTTCAGGTAAGGGTCGAGCTTCTGCATGGTGACCTGCAGACCGCGGGAGATGAGCAGCTGGCCCAAACTGCTGGCGGTGAGGCCCTTGCCCAGCGAGGACACCACTCCACCGGTCACGAACAGATGTTTCGTGGTGGTCTGTTGATGCTTGCGCAGTACGGGCAAGAGCGACCTCCGTGATGACGGCGCAGGACTTGGCGGTACAAGGCCGCGGTGCGTGAATTGCTGATCAACGGCCCTGGTTGGGGCCTGCCGACCCACGGAAACTCACCCTAACACCGAGCTGTCCGGCGCGGCGCTGACACACCGTTACCGGGTGTCAATCCGACGTGCTCAGTTCCCTGAC
>MTBK01121291.1_pt1 | contig 20677 bp, 20 predicted proteins | sample 1535981 | NCBI WGS metagenome assembly MTBK01 (sample SAMN06109225, study PRJNA356200) | anaerobic digester metagenome | isolation source: biogas reactors fed with pig manure or primary and secondary sludge | place: Spain | collected 2016-06-30
CTGGTTTCGGCGCCGGTGCGGCCGTCTGCTCGTCTATGAACAGTGTGAGCACCGGAATATCGTATTCCCTGCTTAAGTACGGCATCAGGCTCTTGGCCACGATCTCCGGGATGCAGGTAAAAGGAGCCAGCTGGACCACCCCGTCATAGCCCGTCCGGGAGTAGCGGATCACATCACCAACGCTGTTCTGGCCGTGCCCCCCGATAAGCTGGGGCAGATAAGATCTGGCCAGTTTTTTACTGCGCAAGTCACCTCTGGTGGATAAAACATCATGTTTCGTATAGCTGGTCAGGTAGATACTGCGCCGGACATGTACACCCATCTCTCCCAGAGTTTCTTCCACATAGAGATTGGCAAAGGGCTCCAGCTGAACGTAGATCTCCCCAACAATGCCCACTTTGAGGGGATCGGCTTCTTCATCCAGATCTATTTTATGGAGTTCTTGCAGCGCTGCCTCATGTGCTTCTTTAATTTCGACCAAACTCCTGGCGCTGTCCAGGTAAGCCGCTCCCCTGTTAAAAGCCCGTGAAGTTTCGCCTTTTTTCAGCTCGCGGGCGCGGATGTCCTGAGCCAGAAGCTCCATTTCATCCAATGCCGAAAGTTTAGCCCAGGCCTTTCTAATGATCCCGGCCAGTCCGATCCAGGAATGGTGCCCTTTTAGCAAGCTTAACTTTTTGATAAAATCCACCGGTTTCTTTAGAGGCGGCCAGAAAAATATGATCCTGGGATCGTATCCCAGATCATTTAGAATACGCCGGTGGATCTCACCGTAAAGACCTGCCCGGCAAGGCCCGTAACCTCCCCCGCTGACAATGGTGTCGGCACCCCTGGAGAGTCCCTCAAGATAGGTACCCAGGCATAACTTGAAAGGGATGCAGGCAAACTCCGGGGCATATCTTGCCCCGAGAGCCAGCGTCTGGCGAGTCGGGCGATGCGGAGTCACAGACTCCTGCCCCATCCCTTCAATCAGCTGCTCAGCCACCAGGGTCAATGTCCCCATGTGGGGATAGGTTATTTTCATCATATTCTTCCTTTTCTCCGGAATTTCAGATCTAAATACAAGCGATACCTATGGGACAGCCTCCACAAGGTTGTCCCATTTGCCGCAGCGGCTGCCCCATCTGGCCAAGAGTTTTCCCTCCATGGAAATATTGACTATCTCGCAAATATTGGGACACCCCTGGCATTCAAAACTGCTGGTTTCGTAATTAAAATCGCTCAGTTCAAAGCCGCGGAAATTTGTCACCTGCTTCTTCCTGGATGCCTGTTTTGAGATCAACGCCGCCCCCAGCGCACCCATCACGGCAAAATGCTGGGGAACGATCACTTCCTGGCTCAAAGCTTTTTCAAAAGATAACTTAATCCCCACATTGGCGGCCACTCCTCCCTGAAAAACAACAGGGGGCTGAATATCTTTTCCTTTGCCCACATTGTTCAAATAATTACGGACCAGAGCATCGCAAAGCCCGGCGATAATATCTTCCGTTGAGTGGCCTACCTGCTGTTTATGCACCATATCCGATTCGGCGAATACAGAGCAGCGCCCGGCAATGTGAACAGGATGCTTGCTGTTCAAAGCCATTTCGCCAAATTTTTCAATGGGGATACCCAGCCTTGCCGCCTGATGATCCAGAAAAGAACCGGTCCCGGCAGCACAGACGGTATTCATTGCAAAGTCAGCAACCACACCGTGCCTTAAAATAATGATCTTGGAATCCTGCCCCCCCAGTTCCAGGACAGTCTGCACACCCGGTGCCACCAGATTCGCAGCCACAGCATGGGCGGTGATCTCGTTTTTAACCACATCGGCACCCACAACCACTCCGGTCAAATGCCGTGCGCTTCCCGTTGTGCCCACCCCCCGGATCTGCACCGGAACCCCCGATAGCTTCTGCCCGACCTCTTTTAACCCCTCCTGTACCACCTTTATGGGCTCACCCCGGGTTCGCAAGTACAATGAAACCATGATCTCATTTTCACTATTGATTAGTACCAGGTTCGTACTGACCGAGCCAACATCCAACCCCAGATAACCCTCCACTGGCTTCTCCTCCCCCTTCTCCTAGAGCTCCCGGCCGGCCCTGAGCATGTCCACAAAGGCTTCAAGACGGGTTTGGATTCCGCCCTCACCGGTATGTTCATCTATAGTCAGAGTTAAAAAAGGAACCTTTTTCTTTTTAGCCTCGAGTTCGACAAATTTATCAACCATGGCATCGGGACCGCAGCCGAAAGCGGTAACATGAATGATCCCCTCTACCCTCCCGGGTTCGTCCAGATAGTAAAGGCTGCTCCAGCATACCCGGTTACTGTAGTGCCAGAAAAAATTTTGTGGGAGCACCCGCGACATACGGAGCATCTCCCCGGGCGGGACACGCTCCGGCGTAGCAGGTTCCACCCCCATATCCTCAAGCCTCCGGTAAAGATTTGCACTGATGAAGGGGTCATAGAGCACGTACGGATAACCGAGCAAAGCGATCTTTAATTTTTCGCTGGTGTTATTTCCAGGCTTCATTTCTGCGGCAAATGCATCATTCCCCAATGCCGGCTTTCTTTCCAGACGCTGCATGGCATCCAGAGGAAGCAACCCTGATAGAAGCAGCTGCTCGTAAGTGCGCTGTTTGCGGCAGGCCCGGTAACATGCAGCCAGGAGATTTGATTTTGATGTAACCTTTAGCTGGCGGGCAACATCCCTGAGAAAAGTCAGAATTCTGCTGCGGAACCGCGTCGCCTTCACCCGGGAATCGATCACTGGAGGCAGATCCGTTCCCGAGAAACGGACCATATCGGGCAAACCAAGAAATTTGGGACAAAATGTTGCTCTGCCGTCCACACTGACCATGCGAGGAATGAAAAGATAGTCAACCCGGTCTTTTAAATCTATGACATGGCCTTGAAAAATCTTAATGGGGATACAGGCGTCGGTTACTGTATCCCTGATCCCCCATTCAAGGATCTCCCGATTGGTGGGACGGGATAGAAGAACCTCTGCGCCCAAATCTTCCAGGAAAGTTTTCCATAAAGGATAATAAGAGTAGAAGGATAAAGTCTGCGGTATGCCTACGATCAATAACGGTTCACCTTGCCTTAGATTAGTTGTATAGAATTTCCGGCTAGTTAATGCCCGATATCCCCCTTAATCATAATTCGTATTTTAAATGCAAAACCCTTTTCGCCACCCTGCAGGACCAGGGAATCACTCAATTCCTTTCCTTTGTCACATACGTCATATATATGTAAAGATCATCTTGCGCCAACGGGCATGAGCAGCAAAGGGGCTCCCTCTATTCCCAGGATCTCTTTCACCGGGGCGTCACCAAAAGCACCAACGGCAACAGTGGCCAGCTCCATTGCTTCAGCCTGCAGATAGATGTTCTGTGACACATAACCGGCTTCCATGTACACATAGCGGTAGCCTCTCTCGCCGTAGCGCCGGGTGGTTCTTTCGTAACGAGCCGCAATGACAATGCAAAGAGGCGCTCGTGCTACCATCTCCTGCCCCAGCGACGCGTGGGCCAACCTTGCCCTCAGGTCAGCAGACTGCAGCATCTCAAGAGCATGAGCCCGGTAATCATAATAATAAAGCCCGGTATCAAGCCCTTCCACATCACCTGCCGCCAGGTAAAAATCCAGCGGATAAGTAGCACCGGCAGAAGGAGCAGCACGCGATATTCCAGAATCACCTGTCGCGCCAGATCCGGCAGCCGACCAGAGCAGCTGTCCTGCCTGCGCCAGGGTCAAACCCTGCTCTTGAAAACTGCGCCGGGAGATGCGCCTATAGATCGCCTCCTCCACGGTGACCTCTCCCTTAACCACCGCTGGAGGCAGCGGAATCTTTTCCACCTTATCTACCTCCTGAATTCAGCATACTTCCAATGCTGCTTTCCATTCGCCCTGTTGTTTTCACGAAACCTGGAAGTTCTCTAGGAAAGCTTCTATCATGTCGTCCCCAACACTGTATCTCTTGTTCTCAGGGATTAGATGAATCGTTACTCTAAAAAGAACTTTAACATACTTGTGCAATATAGTTTACAACAAACAGGTTAAAAAAGTCTAATAGAGATGCCCGACAGCCAAGATTGATAGGTTCAATGCCGCTCGGATAGTCTTATAATGTTGATCATCTGCCAGCCCCCAAAGCTATCCTTTCCAGGCTCTACCTGGTGAGGCAGTCATTTCAACCTCAGGTATTGCATGAAAAAAGATGCGATCGGGCTGGCTGCAGCTTTTTCATATCCGTACCAGAAGTGATCGGCGCCTTTGATCACCTTTACCGCGCCAATGCGATTCATGCCCACAATATTCTCTTCCTGCTCTAAAATGGAAGAGGCAGGAATCAGGGTGTCCCCGGAGCCGCAGAGAACGAGCCTTGGCCAGGAGGCAGAGCTGAGATGGGGTATTTCCGGCGGTGAGACAGCGGCAACAGCTTTTACCCTGTCGCTCTGCAGCCCTGCTTCGAGAGCGATGGAGCCGCCAAAAGAATAACCCGCCAGGCCCAGCCGACCCGAATCGATCCCTTTGTATTCCGCCAGAAAGGCAATGGCAGCCAGGGCATCGTCAATTTCACCCTGTCCGCCGTCATGCTTGCCTTCACTTCGCCCCACCCCGCGAAAATTGAAACTCAAAGATGCGATTCCTTTCTCCGCCAGGGCACTGCTGATGGTATGGATAACATTGTTATCCATGCTGCCGCCGTAAAGTGGATGGGGATGACAGATCACCACTCCTGCTGCCGCCCCTGCATGCGGTAGTGTTACCATGCACCCTTCCAGTTTCAGAAGATCGCTGGAGATAATTACCTGCTTGCGTTCCATCGATTTTTCCCCTTAAATTTCAATTGTTAACCTTCCCCTTCAGGTATTACTGACAATAACTCGATAACAGTGATAATATAAATCTTTTTAAAAAATACGGACCCAATTAAGCAAATCTTTGATGGTACTGTCACACAACAGCCTTCAATTATTTTTACACAACTTCAGCTATTAAGCAAAGAATTACCTGACATATGAACATGGGCACAAATGATCATCTGCAGAGAAGGGCCTGAGCCAGAGACCGCAGGTTTATTCCAGAGCCCGTGTTGATGCGGCGGGTCCACATGCCGGGAATAGCCTGAATGCCGCTATAGGCGCCACAGAGGGCCCCGCAGATGGAACCGTTTGTATCGGCATCGTCACCGGCATTTACGGCAGCAGGAATACCGATAGCGGGATCGCCCCCGGCTGCATAGAATATGCCCAAAGACAGGGGAACGCTTTCATAGGCCTTCATTCCGGCGCCTAATATCGCTGTCAGCTCATCGACAACTGCAATAACTGGCTGCCCTTCCATCTTTTCCACTGTTTCCTTTGCATAGTGAATCCGCCTGGCCACTGACGGCGCAGGGATATCCAGCCCCACATCTTCACCATATTGGGCGCCCCTGGCCGCCTCTTCCATGATCTGTTCCGGGGAGAGGCCGCCGCGGATTCCCGCAGCACAGGCCAGCGCTACGGCAACGGCGGCTGAAACCCCCGGGGCGCTGCCGTGGCTTGGCAGTGAGGAAGATGCTGCAGCAGCCATGCAGGCCGGGGGATCATCCCAATAATAAATCCCCACCGGCGCAACCCGCATGGCGCTTCCGTTGGTATCGCAAAGCCCTGCACCCCTCCTCGGATCTTCGCCTTCCACCAGGGCTGTAAGAAAGCGCCTGGTGCTCGGTCCGATGAGATCACTGGCCAGCATGTTGTTTTTTACAGCCCATTCTTTCATCAGGCGGTAGAAGGCCTTTTCGTCAAAGCCCTTATTTTCAATGAGAACATGGGCCATGATCAGAGTCTCATAGGTGTCGTCGGTAATATCCCCTGCCGTCAGCTTCGTATGTGCTTTTTGGGTGCTCCGACGAGGCGTTAAGAAATCATCGATGTATCCATATATGCTGCGGATCTGCTTTCGAGTCATAAAAGACGCGGGCATCCCCATGGCGTCCCCTATGGCGCCCCCGTAGAGGCATCCAGCAGCCCTGTCAAGCTGGTCTCCCATATTTTTGCTCCCATCTGCCACCGGGTTATTTACTCCGGTGCCGGCACCGGAGTAAATAACTTTACAGGGTTGCTGCCCAACTGGTATCAAATTCTCCATGCGGCCCTTCGATACCCGCAGTCAGAGAAGCGCAGCGTGCCGCTACAGCCAGCGACTTGTCCATACTCCAGCCCTTTGCCATACCGAAAGCCAGTGCTCCGGAGAAACTGTCGCCTGCACCGGTGCTGTCCACCGTTTTAGCCGGGATACCATCATAGGCAACCTTCCTGTTTCCTTCAAAGACGATCCCCCCGCCGGCCCCTCCCGTAAGAACTACTTTAGCTCCGGAGGCAGCCACATCTTCAGCCCATTCCCCGGGGTTCCTACCTTTAAAATATTCCTTTTTACCCCAAATTACTTTTTCCGCCAAAAGCGCCGCCTCGCCCCGATTTGGCGTGATCACATCGGCCAGATCCATGATCCTTTCAAGTACATCCACCGCTATGCGGTCAACCATGGAGCCCGGATCGAACAGAACGCTGGAGCCCTTTGCCTTCATCTTTTCTAAAAATGAAACTACCCCGCTGCCGCTGTCTCCCAAAAGATAATATCCTGTAACGGCAGCCACACCGGATTCCTCCGCCACTCTTTCGGGTATGAGCAGCTCATCAAACTTCGCCTCGCAGCCCTCTCCAGTTAGAAATGTCCTCTCTCCCCCGGGCTCGACGAAAACCAGGCAATACCCTGTCTCGCAGGGGCTTCCATGCCCCGAAACTGCCTCTCCAGCTCCATTCTGACCGCTTCGTCCACCCGGCCCCCCTTCAGTTTTAACGCAGGCTGTCTGCCTTACACAGTCGCCCGGCATCCCCTTTGCCCTCAGATAATCAAGGCAGGCTCTTCCCGGCTCATCCTCTCCCACAAAAGAGACGATATAGGGGGTTCCCCCGAGATTTTTGATGGTAAAAGCCATATTGATAGCGCAGCCGCCGACAAAATCCAACGAATGCTTGATCGCAGCATCACCGCCGCGCTGTGGAAAACGATCCACAAAATAATAACGATCCATGATCAAACCGCCAAAAATCAAGACCTTACTCATTATCATCCTCCAGCCGCCTGCAAAACCCCGGCTCCCAGGTGATCTTGACGCCGTCGCCCTTCGAAAAAACCGTGGTCTCCCCCATATTTTGACTCTCGGCCATCAGTTCCCGGCCGCCGCAATTGATGCGGTACGTTGACAGATTCCCCACATAGGTAACCATATTTACTGTACCATAAAGAGAGGCCTCTCCACTGCCCTCTGCTCCGCCAGCTTCCATATTGCCCGCTTTGCACCCCTCACCCTTCTTCCCCGCAGGGCTGAGAATAAATTTTTCCGGCCTTACACTGTAAAGTGCCCTGGTCCCAGGCACGGCGGGCCATGCCGTGGGCAGCGTGATCACACCCTGTTTCGTTTTCATTGTTACCGAGCCGCCGCCGGACTTTTTATCGGCTGACAGCACCCTTCCGCTAAAAAAATTCGCCTTGCCCAGGAAACTGGCCACAAAGCGGTTTCGCGGCTCTTCATATACGGTAAAGGGCTTGCCCCATTGGACGATCTTACCCCGGTCCATCACCACGAGATAATCAGCCAGGGTGAGCGCCTCCTCCTGATCATGGGTCACAAAAAGGGTGGTGGCTCCGGAAAGCGACAGAATCCGGCGCAGCTCAACCTGCATCTCCACCCTGAGCTTTTTATCCAAGGCGCTCAGGCATTCGTCAAGAAGCATCACTTTAGGTTCGATGATCAGCGCCCGTGCAAGGGCAACCCTCTGCTGCTGCCCGCCTGATAGCTGTCCCGGCTTTCTCCGCCGGTATCCCGTTAACTGCACAAGCGCCAGGACCTGGTCCACCCTGCTGCGTATTTCACTCTTTGAGAATCTGCGCTGCTCAAGCCCGTAAGCTACATTTTCATAAACCGTCATGTGGGGGAAAAGCGCATAGCTCTGGAAGACAAAGCCGATGTTTCTTTTATGTGCGGGAACCTCATTGATCCGCTCTCCGTCAATATATATATCCCCGTCATCTGCAGCTTCAAAGCCGGCAATGAGCCGGAGCGTTGTCGTCTTGCCGCATCCCGAGGGCCCCAAAAGCGCCACCAGGGCTTTTTCCGGCACCTCCAGATCAATATGGTCAAGCACCGTGTTTGTCCCATAAATTTTGGTAAGATTTTTCACCGATAGTTTGGCCATATTTATGATAACTCCTTTAAAAACAATCCCCTGGTTCCCGCTGCACCGATAATAAGCCCCGCCCCCAAAATACAAAGAAGCGAAATGCAAATGATCAAAGTGGATACGGCATTGATCTCAGGCGTAAAACCAAAACGTATGGAGGAATGTATTTCAATGGGCAGTGATGATATCCCCGCAGGCATCAAAAAATAACTGATCACAAAGTTATCGAAACTGATCATGAAAGATAAAAATCCCCCCGCTACCATACCCGGGGCCAACATGGGCATGATGATACGCCGGAAAGTGGTCACAGGCCCGGCACCCAGAGAGGCGCTTGCCTCCTCAAGCATGGGATCCATCGCCTTTATCCTGGCAAGCAGCACCAGGGCGGCATAGGGAAGCGACACAACGATGTGCCCTGCCAGCACGAATCCGATGCCCTTTGTCAGGCCGGCGGCTCGAATCATCAAAAGCAGCGACAATCCAAGGATCAACCAGGGGATAGCCAGGGGCATCAAGATCAGGGCATTAAGATTTTGCCTGACCCTCACCCCCAGGGCTCTCATGCCGAGCACCATCGCGGTGGCAAGAATTACGCAGATCAACCCCGTTACTGCTGCGATCCATGTAGAATTCCATGTAGCTATTAAAAGGTTTTCATTCTGGAATAAAGCTTTGTACCATTTGGTGGTGAATTCAAAGGGAAGGGAATTGTAGCGGGAACGGTTAAAGCCCATTATGATGACCACCGCTATGGGCGTGTACAGAAAGAGCATCACCGCCACGATCAAGGAAAAGGATAAAGTTTTTCTCTCCTTCATATCGCCTCCACCTTCCCCATTTTGCTGAACAGGCCCATGGTGGCCAGGACAAGGGCCAGAAGAAGGAAAGCAATGGAGGCACCGAAATTCCATCCGTAAACCTGGAAAAATTGAGCCTCGATGACTGTGCCGATAACACTGCCGCCGGTCCCTCCCAAAATACGCGGTTCTACAAAGCTCCCCAGGCAGGGCACGAACACAAGCATGATACCCGATACCACGCCGGGCCAGGAAAGCGGTAATGTAACTTTACGGAATGTGGCTACAGGACCGGCCCCCAGGCTGCGGCTCGCTTCCAGCAGCGTGTTGTCTATGCGCTCCATGGCCATGTAGATGGTGACTACCATATATGGGAAATAAGCATGGACCAGTCCGATAATTGCTGCCGCCCTCGTGTAGAGAAGACCCAGTCCCCCCTGCACAATTCCAAGCCTGATCAGAAGATCATCAAAGATACCCCCATCCTGCAAGAAAACAATCCAGGAGTAGATCCGCACAAGCTGATTGGTAAAGAAGGGAATGATGATGAGCAGCAGGATGATGTTCCGCATCCCCTTTATCTTTTTAGCCATGACATAGGCCAGGGGATAGGCGATAACAAGGCTGATCAGGGTAACCATAAGACTGTTCACGATGGTTTTCCCCGTTAGCTTTAAATAAAAACCCTTTTCGAAGAAGCGGATATAGTTCTCCAGGGTGAATCCGGCAGCCCCGGAATCACTTTGAAAACTGTAGTACAGCATGGTGAAAAGCGGCGCTATGGCAAAAACTAAAAGTAGAAGTGTCCCCGGAGCAGCAAGCCATTTTCTCCTGTCCTTCAAAACGATCTCCCCCTGGGGCTAAGTAAAAAGAGAGAAATAATTTCTATAAATAAGCAGGGCACGGGGGGAAACCGCACTCCCCCCTGATGCCCCCACATACAAATTATCTTGCCTTAACTTCTGTCCAGATCTCGCTCCACCGGGCCTTCTCATCGTCGGAGATATATTCCATAAAATGCAACTTGTTCAGGGATGTTTCATCCATGCAGGCTGCTGCCGCATATTCAGGATCCAGCCCTTCAGCTGCCTTTTTGTTTACAGGCGCAGGGCCTCCCGTAGACGCCCATTTGTACTGAACATCACGACTGATCAGATAATCAATAAACTTTAAAGCCAGATCTTTATTCTTACTATTGACGGATATACCCCAGTTGTCCACCCAACCCACCGCACCCTCTTCGGGGATGGTAAAACCGATGGGCTCTCCATCCAGTTTCATTGTTGCAGCCTGGCCGGACCACATCAGGCCAACAGCAACCTGCCTGTTGGCAAAGAGGGTGCTGAATTCATTGCCCGTTTCCCAGTAGGTTTTATTCAAAGCTTTCTGCTCGATAAGCAGCTCCTTAAGCTTTTCCAGATCGGTGGGGTGATTGGGATCCTGTCCGTCCACCATGGCCGCAACCATGATGGCATCCCTGTAGTCGTCCCTGAAGGTGAGCTTGCCCTTGTATGCTTCATCCCAAAATATTTCCATGCTGTCAGGCGCAGCAGGCAGCATCTCCGTATTATAGGCAATAGATGTTGATCCCCAGACAAAGGGCACCGCATAGTAGCTGCCATCTTTCATGCATTCCTTTTGCGTCTTGAAGCGCTCGAATAGGTCGTTAAAATTCTCCATCAGGCCAACATCAATTTCTTCAAGCAGCCCTTCATTGATTGCAGAAGTCAAAATAGAGACATTTGGCAGGCAAATATCAATCTCCCCCGGAGCAGCGGTTCTGAGTCTTGTCAGCAGGTCCTCCTCACTCGACATAAAGGTGTTCACTATCTCGCAATTATTTGCTTCTTCAAAGTCCCTTACCAGATCCACATCATCAGTGGCGTAATCCTTCCAGTTCACCACATAGAGCTTTGTAGCTTTGTCACCGGACCCTGCCTCATCGCAGCCGGCAACCAGGCACATCCCCAGAGACAGCATTAAGAACAAAACGAGCACGCTCTTCCTTATCATTGTCCCCTCCCCTTTTTCTTGCAGTCTATTTTTCCTTTGATTTTATCCAGGTGAGTGTTTTATGTCAATGTGCCTGAATTTCCAAGGGGACAGCACCCATACATGTAAAACCTCCACACCGCTCACGGCGGTGTTTCGCTAGATCTTTCACCCCATCCCCTGGTAACCGACGGACTTGACTTTTCCCTCTTCAACAAGCACGGGAACCATGTCTGCACCGTACTTCTCCCTGGCCTTTTTCAGCGCAGAGCTATCGCGACTGACATTATGCAGCCTGTACGAAAGACCATCCTGCTCCAGCTGCTCCATCTGTTTCCGGCAATGAGGACAACCGTCTTTAATATACAGCTCCAGCATCTACCACACTCCTTTTTAAAGTGTTATTCTCGCCCTGCCCCCTCTTTCCTTCCGCCAACCTGCCAGCCGCCCTTAACTGATCAGTGAAGCAGGGTGCCGCTGTTTATCTCAAATATAGCCTTTGCCGCCTCAGACTCATCTCTCTCCATCGGGATCGTAGCGTTTCAGAAAGAGGGAGTTGCTCACCACCGTCACCGAGCTCAAAGCCATTGCTGTTCCGCCCATCACAGGTGTGAAGATGCCGAAAATGGCCAGGGGAACGGTGATCACATTGTAGAAAAATGCCCAGAACAGGTTTTGCCGGATCTTGCGCAGCGTCTGCCGGGAGAGGCGAATCGCAGAGGCAATCTTCTTTAAATCGCCTTTCATCAAGGTAATAGAGGCGCTTTCCATGGCCACATCCGTCCCGGTACCAATAGCCATGCCCACATCGGAGGTGGCCAGCGCCGGCGCATCGTTGATCCCGTCGCCGACCATGGCCACAACGCGTCCGCCCTCTTTTAATTTCTCCACCTCTGCGGCTTTATGCTGCGGTAAAACCCCGGCAATGATATTGTCAATACCCACCTGCCTGCCAATAGCCCGGGCAGTTTTCTCCTGGTCACCGGTGAGCATGTAGAGCTCCAGACCCATCCGTTGCAGCTCTGCGATGGCCTCCCCGGCGCCGTCTTTCACCGTATCCGCCAGCGCCACCATTCCGGCAAGGCTTTCTCCCTTCACTGCCATCATCACTGTTTTCCCTTCTTCTTCCCAGCAGTTTTTCTGCGAAAGCAGAGAGGAAAGATCTATGCCGGCAGAATCCGCCAGCTTCTCATTGCCCACAAGCCAGCTATCACCCGCAAAATCGAAGCGGATTCCCCGCCCGGGCAGTGCTTCGAAATTGCCAACATCCGCCAGCGGGATTTCCCTTTCCAGCGCCTCTCTAACCATGGCCTGCCCCAGGGGATGCTCCGATCTCTTTTCTCCCGAGGCGATTCCGCCCAACAGCTCATCCTCGCTCAGTGAATCCAGTGCCAGAATATCTGTTACCGCCGGGCTTCCCCGGGTGATGGTCCCAGTTTTATCGAGTACCACTGTGTCGATCTTACCCGCCCGCTCCAGATGTTCACCGCCCTTGATCAGGATGCCCCAGCCCGCCCCCACACCTGTCCCCACCATAATTGCTGTCGGTGTAGCCAGACCCAGAGCACAGGGGCAGGCCACCACCAGAACTGTCACCATATGCATCAGGGCATCTTCAAAACCGGCCCCGCTAATGTACCAGCCGCCAAAAGTAAGCAGGGCAACGGCTATGATCACCGGCACAAAGATACTGGAAACCCGGTCCGCCAGGCGCTGAATGGGAGCTTTGGAGCCCTGTGCCTCCTCCACCATGCGGATAATCTGGGCCAGCACCGTTTCCTGGCCGACTTTCATCGCCCTGAATGTAAAGCTGCCGTACTTGTTAATGGATGCCCCCACCACCTCGTCACCGGGGTTTTTCTCCACGGGCATGCTCTCCCCGGTGAGGTGTGATTCATCGATGCTCGAATTTCCCTCAAGAATCACCCCGTCTACAGGGACCCGCTCCCCGGGCCGCACCACAACAAGATCACCGGCCACAACCTGCTCCACAGGGATATCTCTCTCCACACCCTCCCGGAGCACCCGGGCTGTTTTTGACTGCAGCTCCATCAACTTTTCAATAGCCTCCGAGGTCCGTCCCCTGGCCACCGTCTCCAGCAGCCTGCCCAGCAGAATAATGGTCATGAGCACCGCCGCCGACTCAAAGTAGAAAAGACCCCAGCCGGCGAAAAGAGAGATCAGGCTGTAAAAATAGGCCACCGAGGTGCCCAACGCCACCAGGACATCCATGTTCGCACCGCCAGTTTTCAACGAGTGGTAAGCACCGCGATAAAAAGGCCACCCGGCAAAAAACTGAACAGGAGTGGCCAAAGCAAGCTGGATCCAGGGATTGATCTCAAAATGAAACCCCGTATGCGAAACAACCATCATCACGGCAAGGGGAAGGGTAAATAAAACAGCGATAATGAATCTGGCCAGCTGCCAGTTCCTCTCCCTCCGACCGGCCTCTGTTACCTCACCAAAAGAAAGATCGCGGGCCGGGTTCACATGGTATCCCAGCTCCCTTACGACAGTTTCTATCTCTGAAACTGTGATCATGCCGGGTATAAATTTCACAACAGCTTTGCTGGTAGCCAGATTAACTGCAGCCTCCCGAACTCCCGGAAGCGCCTTTAACCTGCCCTCAACTCTGGCAGAGCAGGCTGCACAGGACATCCCCAAAATTTGAAATTCCGCTTTCTCTTCTGAAACCCCGAACCCCAGCTCTAGAATCCGCTCAACCATCTGCCCGGGCTCTACCTTTCCGGCATCGTAGCTGATCGTTCCCTTTTCCATGACCAGGTTGACATTCGCAGAGGAAACACCTGCAAGAGAGCTCAGCCCCTTTTCCACTCTTGCAGCACAGGCCGAGCAACTCATCCCGGTTATGGGGATGGTCACCCTGGCTTGCTTTACACTTTGTTTTTCACTGTCTGCCATGGCCCTTTGTCACCTCCCCAAACATTATCTCATCATCCTGGATACTGTCTTCAGCAGCTCGTCAATGACCTGATCATCGCCCTCCATAAGCTGCCCCTTGATACAAAACTTCATATGCTTCTCCAGCAGCAATTTCGTTACCCCGTCAATTGCAGATTGAACCGAAAAGATCTGGTTGAGGATGTCATCGCAGTAGACATCCTCCTCAATCATCCTTTTGATTCCACGCACCTGCCCTTCAATGCGGTTCAGCCGCACCGTTAGCTGTTTAACCATTTCTTCATCCTGCCAGCTTCGTTTTTTATGGCTGCTTTCGCAATCGGAGCAGCTCTCCCCTGTTTTGCCCACCCGTCATCACCTCACGATCCAGCATAGCATACCCCCCTACCCTATTATATAGCAGGGATAACCGTCGCACAACCCTGACCCAACGTACATGAAAAGCAGCAGCATGAATGAGTATTGCGGGAAAAGCGGGACCCACGCGAATATTGTTACAATTTGCCATATATTATACAAATATCATTGACAATTGAAATGTATATATGTACCATATATGTAATCTACTCAATTTACAAAAGGAGTATTTTTATGCAACAAGACGAACTGTTTGATAGTGTTTTTATTTTGCCCGTAAATTTTATTGCGAGGACAGCCCGGAAATAAAAAGTCGAAGGGTGGTCCAAATCGTTTTGCCGCCCTTCCAGCCCGAGATGTCAGGCTAGTGCAAGTGTCCCATTTACAGCAGCTTTTTGAACTGGCGCCCCGCTCGCAGCTGGCTGAAGCGGTGGTGGACAGGGTTAATGAGGTTCTGGCGGAGCATGAAAGGGCAACAGAAACCAGGCGTTTGCAGCCCGGTGAACTGCTTGTGGAAATAGGCGGTGAGTTCACCCCCATTCCGCTGCTAACGCTTCAGTGGAGCGAGCGGCTGGGCGGCAGTTTCAAGGCTACTGCAGTGTGTCGCCATCTGGAATATGAGCAGCTGTAAGTTTGCCTGGAGTTCGCAGAGGACTTTGACCTGGAGAGGCTGTGGCGGTGGACTGACCAGAAAGAGCTGGTCAGCAGGCGTGGCGGCAAGGAATTCTTGCCGGCCGAGCCCCTGGATGTAGAGAGCCTGGAGGTAAGCCCCAAGCCGCTGGATGATATCACCTTACCCGATGCTCTCCTGGAACCGGTCACCGGTTACTTGACCCGGGAATACGGGTGCAAGCCAGCCCTGGCCCGGGCCATGGCTGAACAAGCGGCCCAAACCAGAAAATGGTGCTGCCCCCGTGTTAAAGAGCTCCGGCCCGGTCAGGCCGTCTGGCTGGTCTACAGCGCGCATCGCTTTAAAAGAGGCCGGAAGCGGCTGCTGGTGCCGGTTATATTGACGCTGCTGACACCTGAAGAACAGGCTCTGAACTTAAACAACCGCAGCGATCTCAAGCACTTGAAGATCCGGCAGGTCGAGCGGGTTACCGCCGAAGCCTGGCAGCAGGACGGTGTGCTCACCACGCTGGATCTGGAAGGCCTAAGTACTCATCAGATTGCCAGACGCATTTACCATACACCAGAGGCGGTAGATAATTACTTGAGGCTCTTTGACCGGGTGCTGGTATTGCGCTACTTCAGAATGCCGCCTCGCCTGATGCGCCAGGTTACGGGACATAGCCTGGCGCTGGTAAAGGAACACCTTGCACTAGCTGAAAAACATTTCCCCACGGAGAAGGAATTGGTACAATATCTGACGAACCAGGAGGTAAAGCTTGAAAAGACTCAATAGATTATCTTGTTGGAAAGAGGAGGACAAAACAATGGGGGAGATGTTCTGGACAGGCCTTTCGCCGGAGGAAGCGCGGAAAGCAATGTCGGAAAAGGACAAGTCCAAGCGGGAAAAGATTATGCCTCTTAAAGAAGCGGTGCAACGCTTCGTCAAAGACAGCGACAATATTGGAATCGGTGGCTTTGTCAATGGCCGCCAGCCTGTAGCCACGATCCACGAAATACTCAGGCAGGGGCGAAAAGAGCTTACCCTCTCCTTCCAATCCTCCGGGTTGGGGGTCGAATATTTAGCCTCGGGTATGGTCCTGGAGAAGGAGAAGAATTCAATAAAAAGGCTGGAGCTGGCTTACTGGGCCCACGAGGCTTTCGGCATATCCCCTCTTTTCCGCTACCTAGCCGAGGGGGGAATGATAGAGCTGGAGGATTGGAGCAATTTCAACATGTCCGCCCGCTTTAAGGCGGGCGCAATGGGGGTACCCTACCTGCCCATCCGCAGCCCTCTGGGCAGTAGCATCTCCCAAGCCAACCGCAGCAAGGTGATAGACTGCCCCTTTACCGGCAAGCCGATCATGCTGCTGCCCGCCGCCCACCCTCATGTGAGCCTACTCCATGTTCAGGAGGCGGATATTTACGGCAACTGTCGCATCATGGGGCCCCTTTACACCTGCCCGGAGATAGCTCTGGCCTCAGCCCACACCATCGTCACCGCTGAGAAGATCATCACGCATGAGGAGATGGTCAAATACCCCAACCTGGTTTCCATACCCTACTTTGCCGTGGATGCTGTCTGCGAAGTACCCATGGGCGGCTACCCCGGCAATGTCTACGGCTGCTACTACTTTGACGAAGAACATATAATGCAGTTCCGAACAGCCTGCGAAGATTTCCGCCTGGGAGACAAAAGCGAGTTGGAAGAATACTATTACTGCTATATCAGCGGTGTGGAAAGCTGCGCAGAATTCATAGCCCATATTCCTGCCGACCAGCTGCAGCATATTCAAAAAATAGAACCGGGGTACCGCCTGGAGGCGGTGCTAGCCCGGTCGGAACAGGGGTGATTGAAGATGATACAGACAGATGGTTTTACCTCGCAGGAAATGATCGTCGTGGCGGGTGCACGCATACTGGAGGACAACAAGGTGATCTTCGCTGGCACTGGCCTACCTCTAATAGCCATCACCCTGGCCCAGTTGACTCATGCTCCGGGCATTGTCCCGGTTTTTGAGGCGGGAGCAGTGGGCTCTACCCTGAGCAGGGGGCTGCCCCTCTCAGTGGGCGACTCGCGCACCGCCAATCAAGCCAACTTTCTGCAGGGATTGAACTCGGCCTTCGAGCTGACGCAGCGGGGTTTCTGCGACTACGGGTTCATCGGCGGGGCGGAGGTCGACCCGTACGGAAATTTAAATTCCACCATGCTGGGCCAGTTCCCCGACCAGCGCCAGAAACCGCTGGTACGCCTGCCCGGCAGCGGCGGCGCTTCGGATATGGCTTCCTCGTGTGAGCGGACCATTATTATCATGGTTCACGAGAAACGCCGCTTCAACCCGAAGCTGCACTACCTGACCAGCCCCGGCTACTTAGACGGCAGCCCCGGGGCCCGGGAAAAGGCGGGTTTGGCCGGCCAGGGGCCGTACCGGGTCATCACTACCAGGGCGCTGTTGGGCTTCGAAAAAGAGAGCCGCCGGATGATGATCCTGGCCACACTGCCGGGGGAAACAGTGCAAAGCGTAGTGGAAAATACAGGTTTTGAGCTAATCATTCCGGACAGAATCGAGAAACTGGAACCGCCCAGCGCGGAGGAGCTGAGGCTGATCCGCAAGGTCATCGATCCGCAAGGCTATTTTATCAAGAAAAAGATCAAGGATTAGGTCTCGACGCGGAAAAAGGCTTCGTCGAATTCCGTCTTATCCTGGTAGCAAGCCATAAAAAAGCTGGGAAGCACTTCAATCTGCTCTAACAGGACGTGCGATGTACCCCGCTTCATAGACAGCATAAACACAAGGATAGCTTAATAAATCATAGGATTCCTCGGCATATCGCTAAGCTGCACGATGAGTTTCTATACTGGGCATAGTGATCTCCTTTTCTTCCAAACTACGGAAGCTGGATACTGCCTTTAACCTCGGGATCTATATTCTGATGATATTTGCTTTTTCCATTGCCACCCAGGCTGATCTGAGAGCATTGGCAGAACCGAACATGCTCTATATCATCCTTTTCGGTGTAATTGTCCTTTACCTGGGTTTTTTTCTTCACGTTTTGTTTTGCAAACTTTTTAAAATTGATGTCGACACCATGCTCATCACAAATGCCGGGGCAGTCTTCTCACCGGCCTATGTACCTGTAGTTGCCAGCGCCATTAAAAATCAAAAGGTGGTTATCTCCGGCATCACATCAGGATTACTCGGTTACGCCACAGGGAACTTACTCGGCATCGCATTTGCCTACCTGTTCAAAGCGCTGCTGATGTAGCTGTAAAAAGCGCTTTACCGGGTTGTAAACACCGCTTCGGAAGGGATTTTAGTCTATCTCTTGAAAACCATAGGGTAAGGAAAACCGGTGGAACTGAAAGGAGGTATTTCGGTAATGATCGTCGGCCATATCGACAAATGCAAAGCCAGTCCCGTTAATTTAAAAGGCATTACAGGAATGAGCAAGCAGGTACCCATCTCTCATGCTGAAGGGTGGAAGGACTACGTGCTGCGGGTCTTCACCCTGGAACCCGGCTGTAGCTCACCCCGGCACCGCCATCCCTGGCCGCATATAAACTGGATCGTCAGCGGAGAAGGGCTCATCCATCTTGACGGTGCTGACCATGCCGTGCGCGAAGGCTCCTACGCGTACATCCCCGGCGAAGCGCTGCACCAGTTTACGAACAGCAGCAGCGAGCCCTTTGTATTTATCTGCGTTGTGCCCCCGGAAGGGGATCAGTAAACCGGCCTACTTCGGATCAAGGCCGGCGGCGCAGTATCTCGCCGGAAGCACCTTCCGGTTTAACCTGCTCTCCGACACTTCAGGGGTGCCTTTAACGGGGGTAAAAAAGTATGCATCAGCTCCGGGAGTGGTCGCCAGGCAGTTGACGATATTACCGAAATATTATATAATTTTACAGAAACATCATACTGTAAAAGAGGTTTTATGCTGAAGAAGAAAATTAAATTAACCAAAAGAGATATGGAATCAAGAGCCAAACGTAAATTGATCTATGAAAAGGCATTCGAGCTTTTCAAGATCTTCGGGTATGACAATACTACCATCGCTGATATCTGCCAGGCTGCCGGAGTGAGCGTAGGTTCGCTCTATCATTTCTACCGATCCAAGGAAAGCCTGCTATTGGAAATAAGCAATAAGTTGGGGAATACCTATATTCCCGTTGATGCCAGTGAAGAAAACCTTCGCTCACCCTATGAGCCGATTTTAAATTATCTACTCGATTATTCCCAGGAGTTCGAGAAACTGGGAGTAGATCTGACCACTCAAATCTACCGCGTCTTTGAACGGGCCTACGTCGATGTTGAAAAAGGGACCATCCAGCCCCTTCGCGCTTATACCACCCTGGGCTCATTCATCAGTGCCGCCCAGGAATACGGCTCTTTGGACAAATCGATGCCTGCCGACGATATCGTGGCCTATTTTATTACAATCAGCCGCGGACTTGTTTATGAATGGTGCCTCTGGAACGGCACCTACAGTCTTCGGGAAAAAGCCTCGCGCTTCTTGCCGCGAATTATAAAAACTTTTCTCATTGAAAAATAGTTTACCCGTCACTTTCGACAATTCGGACAGCAGAAAGGCCCCCTTTGAAGGGGCCTTTCTTCCAGAATACACTTTGCCTGAGCGGCACCTGCTACTTGCTGTATGCTGTTTTGGTCGGACCGGTATAACCGCGGCGGTCCACCAGAAACTTCATCATGCCGCCGCCGCCGGACATGCGCATGCCGGTGAAGTTTTCCTTGGAATAGTCGATTAGCTCCCGAATATCCTTTAGCGAGCCGAAAACCACCTGGCGGAGGTACTCCTGAGTGCGGTAGCCGCCACCGAGCTCGGCATCAACATAATCAGAATATCTCTTCAGGTACTCCTCGGAAAAATCATTCGCCTCGATGCACTCTTTTGCCGTTTTGGCAGCGCAAACACCTGCAGTCATGGCGTGGGGAATCCCCCCGCCGTAGAGCGGTTCGATCATATTGCCGGCATCACCGACGGCGATAACCCCGGCCCGGTAGATCTTCTGATGCTTGCCCGAAGGGAGACGCCAGCCTTTCAGCTTGCCCACATTGACAGCCTCCCCCAACCTCTCCTGACCGAGCTTGGTGTTATCCCGAAACCACCACATGATCTCCTCGCTGGTCATACCGCTTCTTTCAAGAGCGCCCTCAGTGATGAATACACCGACATTCGCCTTGGTCTTCGACATGGGAAACATCCAGACGTAACCGGCAGGCATAAAAAACTCTGCCGGATAGTGGAATTCAATGGCATCGTGCAGTCCGCGCACATTTTCAAAATAGCCGCGGATACCGTAGAAGACATAGTCGGGATTCTCTTCATAAAAGCCCATCTGGCGGGCCATCATGGAGTGTCCGCCATCGGCGAGTACAACAAGATCGGCCTTGACCTCAACAGGAACACCATTGTGAACGCCGCGGATACCGCAGGCCTTGCCCCGGCGCATGATCACCTCGGTAGCTTCGAAATTCTCAATATAGTCCACCCCCGCCTTCACGGCCGCCTTGTTCACGATATCATCAAAGATGTAGCGCGCCGTGCAGAAAGCGAACTCTCCCTCGGGATAGTTGTAGGTGTACATCTCCCCGCGATCATCGCTGAACATGGTCCCGGGACACTTGTAACCATGCTTCTCGATCTCCTCATAGATCCCCATCGATTTGAACAGCGGATGGATACTCTGGACCTGCCCGTCGCCGCAGGGCTTGTCGCGAGGAAAATTATCTTTCTCCACCATGAGCACATCAATACCGAGTT
>MTBK01265974.1_pt1 | contig 20664 bp, 19 predicted proteins | sample 1535981 | NCBI WGS metagenome assembly MTBK01 (sample SAMN06109225, study PRJNA356200) | anaerobic digester metagenome | isolation source: biogas reactors fed with pig manure or primary and secondary sludge | place: Spain | collected 2016-06-30
CGTAGGCTCGACCATGCCCCTGGCTCTCCTTCGGATTCTGAGTGCTTCGCAACATCCAGATTCCCGAAAGCCAGGGGCACCTCACGTCAACGACACGCCGACATCCCTGAACAGGCACTGCCCGGTTAAGTTCGAAGAGCCGGCAAACCGGTTAGCATCTCTTGATAATTTCCGTGCGACCGCCCGTCAAGGCGAAGCCAATCCCCGCAGGTCTGCTATGACTTTTTCAGACGCACCCGCATGTGCTCAGCACGCTGAACTGAGGCGTGCGACTCGTCAGGCGCATCGCGATCTGGACCGACATCCGGTCTTGTTGCCGCTCACCGGTTCGGCCACGTTGCCCGAGTACCAGCGCGCACTGGGTGCCATGTACGCGATCACCGCCCCGGTGGAGTCTCGGGTCGGCGCTTACCTGGATGCCCGACGCCCTCGGCTGGATTACCAGGTTCGACGCCGGATGCCGAACCTGATGCGCGACCTCGAGTTCTACGGACTGACACCGCCCGGGCCGGTCTGGTCCGGACCCGCGATTGCGACGGACGGCGAACTGTTCGGATGTTTATACGTGCTGGAAGGGGGTACTCGAGGAAGTCGATTCATCTTTCAGCGAATGACCATGGCTCTCGGCATCACCGAGGTCCTGGGAGGACGGTTCTTCAGTGGCTACGGCGATCACACCGAATCAACGTGGCAGGAGTTCTGGTCTTTCGCGGCGGAGCACTGCCCCCCCGAGAGTTGGGCCGAGGCATGTCAAACGGCCGTGACTCTGCTGCACTCGTATCAGAATCTGCTCGACAATTTCCAGGACCGGTGACCGTGGATGCGAGCAGCCCCGCCTTCCTCGAGGCGCTGAGGCACTGCGAGTCCGAACCCATTCACACTCCCGGCTGTATCCAGCCCGACGGGGCTCTCCTGGTGGTCTCGGTCGCGAGCGCTCGGGTGCTCCAGGTGAGCGCCAACGTCGAGCAGGTTCTCGGTGTCTCCCCGCACGCGGCCCTCGGCCGCACCCTGGCCGAGTTGGTCGGTGACGGGAATGCGCAGCGGCTCGGTGAACTGCCCGTTCGCGGGGACCGGCAACCGTCCGTTCCCACGACCTTCCGGTTCGATCCCCAGCAGGGCCGGCCGGACCTCGCAGTACAGGTCCATCGCGTCGACCAGGACTGGGTCATCGAGTTGGAGGACTGCGTTGAGGCTGACCAGCGGCACTTCAATCAGCTCCTGGTAGCCACCCGCGACGCGCTTTGGGAGTCGGACGCGGAAAGCGACATCGTGCGCTACTGCCAACGGATCGCCGAGCAGGTGCGCGAGGTCACCGGCTTCGACCGGGCGATGGCTTACCGCTTCGACCCGGACTGGAACGACGAAGTCATCGCCGAGAGCCGCAATGAGCGGTTGCCCTCGCTGCTGGGGCACCACTTTCCGGCGTCCGACATCCCGGCCCAGGCCCGGCGCCTCTATGTCCGAAATCTCGTCCGCGTGCTCTCGGACGTCGACGCGACCCCGGTTCCGCTGCTGCCCGCGACGCATCCGGACACCGGCGAGAACCTGGACATGTCGTTTGCGATGCTGCGCAGCATGTCGCCGATCCACGTCAGATACCTGCGGAACATGGGGGCGCGGGCGACGCTCAGTATCTCGCTCATGCAGAGCGGGAGGTTGTGGGGTTTGATCGCCTGCCACCACACCGAGCCTCTACGGGTGCCGTTTCAGGTCCGCGAACTGGCTGAGTTCATCGCTAAATCGGTGTCCATCAAACTGGGCAGCCTGGAATCGGCCGAGCGCAGCGCCTTCATGCAACAAGTCCAGGAAACCCTGGTGGAGATCAACCGCAGGATGGGTCGGTCGGGGGATATCGGAGACGTTCTGGCGTCCTTGGGCAGCCACATCCTCGGCCTGCTGGACGCCAGCGGGGGGATCATCGCCATCGGCGGTCGGCGGTATCCGTTCGGCCGGGTGCCCGAGGTCGACGACGTCGACCAGTTGGTGGACTGGCTGCGAACGCGCTCCGACAGCGAAATCTTCCACTCCGACTGCCTGGCTGCTGACTACCCTCCCGTTACCGGTTGCGCAGAGCGTGCGTCCGGCCTGCTTGCCGTCCGACTGGACCCGGATTACAAGAACTTCACGCTGTGGTTCCGCCCGGAGCGAGTGCGGAGGATTCCCTGGGCTGGGAATCCGGAGAAATCACTTGTCGATGATCGCGACGGCTATCGCCTCGAACCGCGCAGGTCCTTCGATCGTTGGGTGGAGGAGCAGCGTGGCTGTGCACTTCAATGGACGGCCATCCAGATTGAATCTGCGCAGGCACTGTCCCTGACGTTGATCGAGGTGCTGACGCAGAAGGCGTTGATCTCGGAGGCCAAGCGCTCCGAAGCCCGACTCAACTACCTAGCCAACCATGACCATCTGACGCGGCTCCCGAATCGCCTTCTGCTGAAGCAGAAGCTGGAGACCGCCCTGGTAAATGCCGAGGCGAACAACGAAGAGTTGGCGGTCCTGTTCATCGATCTGGATCACTTCAAATCGGTCAACGACAAGCTGGGCCACCTCGTCGGTGACCGTTACCTTCAGGAGGTGGCTGCTCGACTTCAGGAGAGCCTGCGCCACAACGACATTCTGGCTCGTTGGGGTGGGGACGAGTTCGTGGCCGTCATCGAACGGCTGCGTGGTGACGAGGCGGTGGAGGAGGCGATCAGTCGGCTGTCCACCCGGCTGCGTCGGCCCATGCAGTTGGACGGCCACCACGTCATCCCGTCAGCGAGTATCGGAGTAGCTCGCTTCCCGGAGGATGGGGCCAGCGCGGTGGAACTTCTGCATGCGGCCGACGCTGTCATGTATCAGCAGAAGGAGAAGAAGCGCCGCAATGTGTTCATCGACGGTGCAGACCCGAACGAGTCTCCCCTTGTCTCATTCGAAATGGGCTGGCAAGTCAACCGCGCGTTGACCGAGAGTGAGCTCGTTCTGCATTACCAGCCCCAGTACCGGATCGAAGGCCGGAAGCTGGTGGGACTGGAGGCGTTGCTCCGCTGGCAGCACCCCACCCGCGGGTTGCTGATGCCCCAGGACTTCCTGCCCGCCGCCGAGGGGCTGGGTCTGACCCGTGAGGTGGTCAACTGGGTTCTGGGCAACGTATGCCGGCAGATCGCCGAATGGGATTCCCTCCTGCCCGCCGGGGTGGCGATCTCCGTCAATGCGGGCCCGGGTCCGATCGACCGAAACTTCGCTGAGGCGGTGCTGGAAGCTGCTCGGGCTGAGAGCGTTTCACCGGATCGGCTCTCCATCGAGATCACCGAGGAGTCATTGGAACGTCGTGCGGATGTCGCTGCTGCACTCCAGCATCTGGTAGCGGCCGGTATAGCGGTTGTCGTCGATGACTTCGGCACGGGCTACCTGTCTCTGGCGCAGCTGCGGGAGCTGCCGATCACCTGCTTCAACATCGACAAGGAGTTCATCGACGGTGTGCCGGGCGACCACAAGGATGAGGCGATCGTGCGCAGCGTCGTCGCGTTGGCCAGCGGGCTGGGCATCATGACCCTCGCCGAGGGTGTGGAGAACGAAGAACAGTTCGACTTCGCCCGGAGTGCGGGGGTGGATTTGGTGCAGGGGTTCTACGCCGGTCACCCGATCCCCTCCGAGGAGATACCCCAGTACCTGATCGGGCTTCGGCGAGGCTAGTCCGTGACGTGAATCATGTTGTAGATCAGCGTTTCTCGTTCAGTCCGGTTCACCGTACTCGTCGAACCAATGCGCCAGCCTGCCGCGACGGCTGACGGCCCGCAACCGTCGTTCGGCAGCCTCGCGGGTGCTGGAGGTGGTGACGATCAGTACTTCGTCGCCGATCTCGATACGCGTCTCGCGTTCCGGGACGAACGGCTGACCGTCCCGGATGATCAGCGTGATCACGCTCGGGTCGGGCAGACGGAGTTCAAGCACGGTGACGTTGTGCAGGCGCGAACCCGGTGACACGGTGAGAGTCAGCAGTTCGGCCTCCAGCACGTCCAACGGAGCGGAATCCACCTGAATCTCACGGGTGGTGTCGCGTCGGATCAGCCCCAGCTTCCTGGCGACCGATGGCAGGCTCGGACCCTGCACCAGGGTGAAGACGACCACCAGGATGAAGACGATGTTGAGCAGGCGATCACTGCCGGGCACCCCCCCGACAATCGGGAAGGTGGCCATCACGATCGGGACGGCGCCGCGCAACCCGCCCCACGACAGGAAGACCTGATCGCGGACGGGCAACCGGAAGCCCAGTAGCGACAGCAGAACTGACACCGGCCGCGCGACCAGGAGTAGCACCAGTCCGATCACCACCGCCGGAATCACCTCGCCGGCCAACTCGCCGGGCGACACCAGCAGGCCGAGCAGCACGAACAGGCTGATCTGTGCCAGCCAGCCTGCACCTTCGGCGAAGGACCGGGTGGCCGAGCGATGCGGCAGTCCCGAGTTGGCCAGCACGACGCCGGCGAGATACGCCGCGATGATGCCGCTGGCATCGGCTGCGCCGCCGGCGGCGAACGCCACCATTCCGAGAGCGAAGGTGGCCAGCGGGTACAGGCCGGTGGACGGAAGTGCGATCCGGCGCAGGGCAGCCGCGCCGGCGAAGCCGCAGGCCAGCCCGATCCCGATACCCACCAGGAGCTGATAGACGAGACTCAGCGCAATGCCACCGGGGTCCAGGGTCAACGGCGTCGCGCTGAACATCAGGACGAGGATGATCGCCGGTGCGTCGTTGAACCCGGACTCTGCTTCGAGCAGCCCGGAAAGGCGTTTGGGCAGCGGCACGACGCGCAACACCGAGAACACCGCCGCGGCGTCGGTCGAGGAGACCGTCGCTCCGAGTAGCAGCGCCAACTGCCAGTCGAGTCCCAGCAGATAGTGGGCCCCGGTCGCCGTCACCACCGTGCTGATACCCACACCCGCCGTCGCCAGGACGGCCGCTGGAGCGAGAACTGAGCGGATGTCGGTCCATCGGGTGGTCAGACCGCCTTCCACCAGGATGACCCCCAGCGCCGCGGTGCCCAGCGTCTGGGCGAGTTGGGCATCGTCGAAGCGCAGCCCCAGGCCGGCCTCGCCGATCGTCATCCCGACGGACAGGAACAGCAACAGGCTGGGGAGCCCGACGATGGTGGCGACCCGGGTGGCTCCGATGCTGGCCAGCAGTACGACCCCGGCTGCCAGCAGCACGAGGTAGAGATGCTCCAGACTCATGGAGCCTCGGTGGTGGCGCGGTGCGTGACGAACACCATCTCGTCACCCGCGGCGAGGATGTGGTCGGAAGGCGGGACGATGACTGCCCCGGTACGTACGACCGCGGCCAGGACCGCTTCATCGGGAAGCCGGATATCGCGGATCCGCTGACCGACCAGTGCGTCGGTCGCGCCGAGAGTGAGTTTCGCGACCTCGGAGCGGCCCTGCCGCAGCTCCAGCATCCGCACGAGGTGTCCGACGTCGATGGCCCCTTCGACGGTCGCGACCATGGCCCGTGGCGTGGAGACCGCGACGTCGACGCCCCAGGCGTCGGTGAACAGCCACTCGTTGGCGGCGTTGTTGATCCGTGCTACCACCCGCGGTACGCCGAACTCGCTCTTGGCGAGCAGCGAGATCGCCAGGTTGGCCTTGTCGTCCCCGGTGGCGGCGATGACCGTGTCGCAGTTCTGCAACTCGGTCTCCTCGAGTGTGGACACCTCGCATGCATCGGCGAGTAGCCAGTCCGCCTCCGGGACGGTGTGCGGACGGTAGCGGTCGGGGTTCTGCTCGATCAGCAGTACCTTGTGCCCGTTGCCGAGCAGTTCCGAGGCCACGGCCCGGCCCACCGCTCCGGCGCCGGCGATCGCAATGCGCATGGTCTGCTCTCCTCCCCCTGGCCGGATCCGGCGTCATGATGCGTGATTCACGCGGCATGGCCTAGACCATTGTCGACGGGAGGGGTCAGGCCGGCATCAGTCGGGCGGTGCGTGGATCCGGTTTGACGGCCAGAACCGAGCAGGGCAGGTAGCGCAGCAGTCGGGTGGCGGTGCTGCCGAGGACCCAGTGCGCCAGCCCGCGGCGGGGCGGAACCCCGATGACGGCGAGATCCACGCCATGACTGGCCACGTACTCGGGAAGTACCTCGTCGACCACCCCGTGACGTGCAATGACCGGGATATCTCGAGGATTCGCACCCAGTTCGCGGAGCGTGTCGCCCAGTCGCGTCGTGATGTCGGCCTGCCACTGCTCGACCGCGCCGATGAGGTGCGTGCCCGAGTCGTGGGAGCTGTGCAGGGCGTGCGGTTTGAAGGCCTGCAGGAGCGTGGCCGATCCGGTCTCGATTGCCGCCATCGACAGGGTGTACCCGATGACAGCGTGGTTCAGCGCCTTGCCGCCGTGCCGCGCGGTCTCCGGCGCCACCGCGCCGAGGACCAGGGGACACGATGCTGCGACGCGTGAAGCGACCAACAGCACCGGGGCCGGCGAGGCCCGAATAAGATCGCGTTCAACATCGCAGGACGGGTAGGGGCTGACCCGGGGGTGCGATCGCACGATCAGGTCGGCGCCCCAGCGGTGGGCTTCCTCGACCAGCGCTTCCGCCGCCGATCCGAACAGCACCTTGGTCGAGATGTTGACACCGTGCAGTCCGGCGGTCGTCTCGATCAGGAGTGTGCGGAACTCGTCGATATCAGTGGTGTCGATATGAGCCCCGGGTCCGGCCGGGAGATCGCGCTCGCCCATCACCCCGACGATGCCGACCTCGGCGCCGGTGGTGCGGGCGATGCTGATCCCGCGGTCCAGTTCGGGGTGGTGGACGGTGTGCGGATCCACCTCGATGAGGATCCGTTCGAAGCTCCGCGTCACGTCGTCACCACCCGTTCCGATCGCGTGATCCGGCCCGTTCCGATCGCGTCATCCGATCGCGACATCCGCTGCCGGCGGACGAACTTCTCTACCTCGACGGCGGCGAAGACGAGTGCCCCGACACCTGCCGCCCGGAGCCACTCCCCGTAGCCGAGGGGGGTCGACCCGAAGATCGTGTTCATGACCGGTGCGTAGGTGAACGCGAGTTGCAGCGCCGCGCACGCCACGACCGTCGCGAGGGCGATCTTGTTGCCGAACAGCCCGATCCGGTTGAGCACGGGTCTGAGCAGGAACCGGTTGTTGAGCAGATAGAACATCTCCGCGACGACGATGGCGTTGACCGCCATGGTGCGCGCCGTCTCGACGCTGGTGCCGCGGTTGAGTTCCCACAGGAACAGGGACAAAGCGCCGGCGGCCATCAGCACCGACACCAGGGCGACCCGCCACGCGAAGTAGCGGGACAGCAGACTCTCGCTGGGCGGACGTGGTCGGCGGCCCATGACGTCCGCCTCCGGAGGTTCGAACGCCAGGGCCAGCCCCAAGGTGGCTGAGGTCGCCAGGTTGATCCACAGCACCTGTGCGGGTGTCAGGGGCAGGGTGATCTGGAACATGATGGCGGCGATGACGACCAGTGCCTCGCCGCCGTTGGTGGGCAACATGAACAGCACGAACTTGCGGATGTTGTCGTAGACGGTCCGGCCCTCTGCCACTGCGGCAGCGATGGTGGCGAAGTTGTCATCGGCAAGCACCATGTCTGATGCTTCCTTGGCCGCCTCGGTTCCCTTGCGGCCCATGGCGATACCGATATCGGCCTTCTTCAAGGCCGGGGAGTCATTCACTCCGTCGCCGGTCATCGCCACGACTTCGCCACCGGCTTGGAGCGCCCGCACCAGTCGGAGTTTGTGCTCCGGACTGGCGCGCGCGAACACATCGCAGTCGAGTGCGACGGAACGCAGTTGCGCATCGTCCATCGCCGCGATCTCCGCACCCGTCACCGCCGGCTTCCCGGCCCCCATCCCGAGTTGCGCGCCGATCTCGCGGGCGGTGGCGGCATGGTCGCCGGTGATCATCTTCACCCGGATACCGGCCCGGTGGCACTCGCGCACGGCGGCGATCGCCTCCGGTCGCAACGGGTCGACGATGCCGACCAGACCGAGCAGGGTGAAGTCCCCATCCAGATCGCCGATGTCGAGGATGTCGCCGTGTTGTGGCGCCCCGGACCGTCGGGCGAGTGCCAGCACCCGTAGGCCCTGGGCAGCGGTCGATGCCGCCATCTGCTGCCAATAGTCGCGGTCGATCGGCTGCCGGCCGTCCTCGCTCCGCTGCCACTGACAGATCTCGAGCACCCGTTCGGGCGCACCTTTCACCAGGACGAACGGCTCACCGTCGGCATCGGTGTGCAGCGTGCCCATGATGCGGTTCTCCGACGCGAAGGGAACCGTACTCACCCGCGGATGGCTGGTCTGTTCGCGCTCGTAGTTGAGGCCGGCCTTCGCGGCAGCCACGAGCAATGCCGCCTCGGTCGGGTCACCGGCGATCGTCCAGGCACCGTCCTCATCGTGCAGGGCTGCGTCATTGCACAACGCCCCGGCCCGCAGGGTGTCCAGCAGTGCCTTGGTGCCCGCCGTATTCACCGTGGTGTCCAGCGAAGTGTCCAGGACGCGGCCGTCAATGCTGAAGTCGCCGACCGGGGCGTACCCGACGCCGCCGACGTCGATGTCGTGCGTTCCGCAGACGACCCGCTGAACCGTCATCTCGTTGCTGGTCAAGGTGCCGGTCTTGTCCGAGCAGATGACCGTCACCGATCCGAGAGCTTCGACCGCCGGCAGTCGCCGAACGATTGCGCGCCGTCGCGACATCCGTTGGACGCCGATGGCCAGCGTGACGGTCATGATCGCCGGCAGCCCCTCCGGGATCGCCGACGCGGCCAGGGCAACCGCCATCATGAACATGTCCGAGACGCTCTCGCCGCGCCACAGCACCCCCAGCGCGTAGGTGGCCGCGCTGGCCGCCAGGATGACGATCGCCAGTACCCGTCCGAAGCTGTTGATCTGGCGCAGTAGTGGTGTGGCGGTGGGCGAGATGCCGGTCAACATCTCATTGATCAGCCCGATCTCGGTGGCGGCGCCGGTGCCCACCACCACGCCGGTGGCCTGGCCGTGCACCACCAGGGTTCCGGAGAACGCCATCCCTGACCGATCCCCGATCGCGGCGTCGGGGGGTGTTGCCGCGCTGGACTTCTCCACCGGAACCGATTCGCCGGTGAGTGCCGCCTCCTCGACTCGCAGACCATCCACAGCGACCAACCTGATATCTGCCGGGACGCGGTCCCCGGCGGCCAGCTTGACCAGATCACCGGGCACCAGTTCGGCAGCGTCGATCTCCACGGCGTGGCCGTTGCGGACAACCGTGGCGTGCGGGGAGAGCATGGCCCGGATCGCATCGATGGCCGCCTCGGCCTTGCCCTCCTGGATGAAGGCGATGACGGCGTTGACCACGACTGCGGTCAGCAGGACAGCGGTGTCCACCCAGTGCTGCAGGATCGCGGTGACCACAGCCGCACCCGTCATCACGTACAGCAGGATGTTGTGGAACTGCCGGATGAAGCGCAGCAGGGGGTTGCGCCGCTTCGGGGCTTCGAGCCGGTTCAGCCCGTGGATCTTCCGGCGTCGCCGGACCTCGTCGTCGCTCAGACCGTCCGGACCCGAACCGAGCCGCTCCTGCACGTCCCGGGCAGATAGCGAATGCCACGCGTCGCCGAGATTCTCGGCGGACAGCGACTCAGCCCCGCGGTCGGCGAATGCGGTGCCCACGATGCCTCCTCTAGTCCGGCCCTCCGGTCCGGGGTCCCTCTAGTCCGGCCCTCCGGTCCGGGATCCCTCCAGCCCAGCCCGCGGCATCCACCCCGCGAGGGTGCCGTGGGACAGGCTCAGTCTCTGTGGCAGGCGCGCTCACCGGTATCGGGTCTGACACCCATTTCCGGGGGGATGGAGCCTGTATGGACAAAACCGGGAAATGTGCTGAGGCTGGGACCATGGCTCCTTGGTGGTGGGACCGGCGCTTGCGGACTGCCCGCACCCCTGCCGACGCATTGTTCCGTCGGGTCTTCGCCATCAACGGACTCATCTTCACGATGGGCACGCTCGCGCTGGCGATCTCGCCGGCGACGGTGTCCGCGCGCATCCAACCCGCGGAGATTCCGGTGCTGGCGATCGGATTGGTCGTGATGCTGGTGGCCAACGCGGTGCTGCTGCGGTCCAGCCTGGCGCCGCTGGATCAGTTGAACAGCTCGATGGCCCGGGTCGACCCGCCGCTGCGCAGCGACCGCGTGCCCTCGGATGGGAAAGGTGATCTCGCACAACTGATCACGTCGTTCAACCTGATGCTTGATCGGCTGGAGTCGGAACGGGCGGCGTCCAGCGCCTCGATCCTGGCAGCCCAGGAGAACGAGCGGCAGCGCATCGCCCGCGAGCTTCACGACGAAATCGGGCAGAGCCTCACCGTCGCCCTGCTGAACCTCAAACGGGCGGTGGACCGGGCCCCCGAACCGCTGCGGGAGGAACTGGTCGTTACCCAGGAGACCGTTCGCGGTTGTCTGGACGAGATGCGCGGGATCGCCCGCCGGCTACGCCCGGACGTGCTGAACGACCTCGGCCTGCACAGCGCACTGACCGCACTGTGCAGCGAGTTCACCGCGGCCGGCGGTGTCGATGTGGTGCGGCACATCACCGCCGCTCGGCTCGACCCTGAGGTGGAACTGGTGTGCTATCGCATCGCCCAGGAGGCGCTGACGAACATCGCCCGGCACGCCGGGGCCGGAAAGGTGTGGCTGGACCTGCACAGCTCGGCGGATTCGCTCACTCTGCGCATCGCCGACGACGGTTCCGGTGTTGTCGGTGGCTACGGCGCGGGCATCCGGGGCATGCGAGAGCGTGCGCTGCTCGTCGGCGGCGCGCTGACCGTCACCGCGGTCCCGGGCGGCGGGACCGAAGTGCGCCTGGAGATTCCGGCACCGACTCCGACCGACCGATGATGCCGACCGACCGATGATCCCGACCGACCGATGATCCCGACTCCTGCGCGCATCCTGCTCGCCGATGATCACGCACTGGTGCGGACCGGCCTGCGGATGATCCTCGACGCCGAACCCGATCTGCAGGTTGTCGCTGAGGCCGCCGATGGGTACGAGGCCCTCGAGGCGCTGGCCGGCACGCCCACCGATCTGGCCATCCTCGATATCGCGATGCCCCGGATGACCGGGTTACAGGCGGCCCGGGAGATCCAGCGCCTGCACCCGCACGTGCGAATCCTGATCCTGTCGATGTACGACAACGAGCAGTACTTCTTCGAGGCGATCAAGGCGGGTGCCTCCGGCTACGTCCTCAAGTCGGTGGCCGACCGGGACCTGCTCGAAGCGTGCCGGGCGGCTATGCGGGGCGAACCGTTCTTCTACCCGGGCGCGATCACCGCACTGATCCGCGAGCACCTCAACCGCGCCCGGGCCGGTGAACCGACCGGCACAAGCATCCTGACGGCGCGGGAGGAGGAGGTGGTCAAACTCGTCGCCGAGGGCTACTCGGCCCGGGAGATCGCGGCGACCCTCGGCATCAGCGCCAAGACGGTCGACCGGCATCGCACCAACGTGCTGCAGAAACTCGGCCTGCGGGATCGGCTTGAACTCACCCGCTACGCAATCCGGACCGGACTCATCGAGCCGTAACACTCCGGTGGCCCGTCGGCGTACTTGTCCACGCGCGCATTTCCGCTACCCGGTGAGCAGCCGGTGCGGGATTCCCAACGTTCTGTAGGTGCGTTCTGCCCGGAGGTCCAGCGACAGCAACTCGTGACCGAAGCGACGAGCGGTAAGTCCGACAAGAGCGTCATACGTGCCGCCCCCGGTCACCCCGGCGGCCGGTGCCGCTTCGATCAAAGACTCATAAACGCCGACATCCGGGGTGATGACTCGCCCACCCCATTGGCGCTGGAGGTACTCGGCCACTGTCGCGGCATCCATCCGGAACGGTGCGGGCATTCGGGTGAGGACGGCGTAGGTCTCCGCCACCACATGTGCGGGAACGACGGCATCAGGTGTGACGGCTCGGCGGGCGGGCGTATGCGCGTCATGCCAGGGTGCGAAGGCCGCGATGACGACGCTCGTATCGAGTGCGGTCACCGACGAGTGGCTTCCACCGCATCCCGCACCTGCTCGGCGGTCAGGAGGGGAAGCTCGGTGTCGGCGACCGCCACCAGGACGCCCTCCCGATCCACGAGTTGCACGGGGGTGATCACCGGCGAGATCTCAAGGCGCCCTTCAACCTCCCTCAGCTCGATCCGGCTGCCGGGGCGCAACCCGAGACGCTCGCGTACCTCTTTGGGAACAACGACGCGGCCACCCGCGTCGATGGTTGCAATCATGGTTTGACGCTACCATCGCGGGGAAGGCCACCCTTCAAAGTCACCGGGATATGGTCCAGGGATGAGCGCAGGAGCAGGCCAGTCGGCCGTCGTTGTGGGGGTCGACGGGTCGGATGCCGCACTCGGCGGTGTCCGGTGGGCTGCAGACTTCGCCGCCGGACATGCCCTTCCGCTGGCGCTGCTGCATGTGACCACGAAGCCGGTCTGGCATTTCGGCGGCGGCGCAGTGCCCCCCGAATCGGCCCCTGAGCCGGCCGGTGAACCAGTCGGCCGGGAGGCGGGGGACTCGGTCCTGGCTGCGGCCCACGCGGTTGTGCAGTCGGCGCATCCCGATCTCGAGGTGCGGCAGCGGGCTGTCAGGGGTTCGATTGCGACGATCCTGGCGGATGCTTCGGCATCCGCGAGACTGCTGGTGATCGGCGCGGGTGCGGCCGGCCACCGCGCCGTGGGCGGGCACGCCGTCCGAATCGCGCATCGGACGCAATGTCCACTCGTCGTCTGGCGGCCCGCGGTGGCGAAGCGGACCGGAAAGCCGTTACCCGTCGTTGTGGGCGTTGATGAGTCCGACCCGTCGAGGCGCGCACTCGCCGAAGCGTTCGACGTCGCAGCCATGCTGCACGCGCCGCTGACGGTGGTGCATATGTGGGAGATCGATGCCGCGGTCGGCATGGGCGACCTGGGCGGTCAGGGACTGATGGACTGGCCGTTGCTCGAAGTCCTGCAATCCCAGCAGCGCCAGCAGATGGATGAGTTCGTCGAGCCGTTCACTCGCCAGTACCGGAACGCCCACGTCAACAAAGTGTTTCAAGACGTCAGCCCGGCGAAGGGGCTGACGGAACTGTCGCGGGAGGCGCAGTTGGTGGTGGTGGGCAGCCACGGTCGCGGAAGGATCGCCGACGCGGTCCTCGGTTCGGTAAGTCAGAACCTGATTCACCACGCCGAATGCCCGGTGCTGGTCGTCAGGTAGCGGCCCCGGTCGGGCGGTATCCGGAGTCGGCCGAACCCGCGGGGCTTGTGCCGAACTCGATGTCGGATTAGGTTAACCTCACCTAACAAACGTGGAGGTGGGGTCGATGCGGGCTTTCGGATCGCGGCGGATTTCGGGTTCGGCAGTGGTCTCCAGTGCTCGGCCCCCCGGTGCTCGTCTCAGCCTGGCTGAGCTACCCGCCGGCGCCGAAGTTGAGATCGTCGGATTGAATCAGTCGGCACCCGGGCCGGTGGCGACGCGGTTGCGGCACCTGGGATTTCGGCAGGGAATCCGGGTGCTCAAGTTGCGTACCGCCCCACTCGGCGACCCGGCCGTCTACCGCCTGCTCGGTTACGACACCTGCCTGCGTCGTCACGAAGCCGCCTACATCGACGCCGCCTACATCGACGCCGCCTACATCGAAGCCGCCCACACCGACGCAGCAGGCTGACCGTGACCACGTGTCACCCCGAAGGGTCTGCGAGAGCGCCGGCGGAAGCGCTGCGGGTTGCGCTGGTCGGCAGTCCCAACGCCGGTAAGACCAGCATCTTCAACCACCTGACCGGTCTGCGCGCGCGTACCGGCAATTACCCCGGTGTGACCGTGACGCGCTCGGTCGGCACCGCCCGGTGTCGCGGGCGGGAGGGTGTCGCCACCGTCGCGGTCGAGGATCTCCCCGGCAGTTACAGCCTGTCGCCGGTGAGTCCGGATGAACAGGTGGTCGCGGACCTGCTGGAGGGGAAGCTCGCCGGCATCGAGCCACCGGACACCCTCGCTGTGGTGGTCGACGTCACGGTGCTGGAAAGGTCGATGTCGCTGGTCGCGCAGGTTCTGGCGCTCGGCAAGCCGACCATCGTCGTCCTGACCATGACCGACGAATTGGCCAGCCGTGGCGGGCATCTCGACATCGACCGGTTCGCCGGCGCGCTCGGGGTCCCGGTCCTCGGCGTCATCGGCAGCCGCGGTAAGGGGATCGAACCGTTGCGGGCCCTGCTGGCGGAGCCGGACACCTGGTCGCGGTTGGCCATCCCGCCGCCGACCGAGGACGCCGAGTTCAACAGCTGGGTGGGTTCGCTGCTGTCCGCGGGCCGCTACCGGCTCCCCGAACCGGACCGGCGGAGCGCCCGCATCGACCGGGCCCTGCTGCACCCCGTCTTCGGTACCGCCATCTTCGCCGCCGTGATGTTCTCGCTCTTCCAGGTGATCTTCACCGTCGCGGCCCCGATGCAGGACCTGATCGAGCAGTTCTTCGTGTGGCTCGGGGATCAGGTCGACGAATACGTCCCGAACAGTACGGTGGCCGGTCTGCTGGGCGACGGGATCATCGGCGGCGTCGGTGCGGTGCTGACCTTCATCCCGCAGATCGTGCTCATGTTCCTGCTGATCTCGCTGTTGGAGAACGTCGGTTACATGGCCCGCGCGGCATTCCTGGTCGACCGGATCATGGCCACGACCGGGCTGGAGGGCCGCGCCTTCGTGGCGATGCTGTCGAGCATGGCCTGCGCGATACCCGGGATCATGGCCACCCGTACCCTGCCGTCCTCGCGAGACCGCATCGCCACCACCATGGCCGCGCCCCTGATGACCTGCTCGGCTCGGTTGCCGGTCTACATCCTGCTGATCGGCTTCCTGGTCGACTCCGACGCCCGCTGGGGTCCGGTGTCCATCCAGGGGGTGGCGATGTTCGCGCTGTACCTGCTGGGCGGGGTGTCGGCGATGCTGACCGCCTGGCTGTTCAAGGCCGTGCTGCTCGGCGGCGACCTGCGGCCGTTCTACATGGAGCTGCCGCCCTACCGGTTCCCGGCCCCCAAGTCGGTGCTGCTGAGCATGTGGGACTCCGCCAAAGTGTTCCTGCGCAAAGCCGGAACGATCATCCTGGGCACCTCGATTCTGCTGTGGCTGTTGCTGAACCTGCCGCCGCGCAGCGCGGAGGTATCCGGGCTGGATTCCGCGGCGGCGTCGGCGTACATCGTCGAGCACTCGCTGGCGGCACAGCTGGGGAAGCTCATCGAACCGCTGTTCGCGCCGCTCGGCTTCGACTGGCGCATCTGCGTCGGGCTGATCGGAGCGATGGCCGCCCGCGAGGTGTTCGTGGCCACCATCGGGCAGATCTTCGCCGCCTCCGACCCGGAATCCCCCTCCAGCGCAGTGCAATCGGCGGTCTACACCGCCGGCCCGCACCAGGGCGAACTGTTGTTCACCGCACCGACCACGGTGGCGCTCCTGGTGTTCTTCGCCTACGCGCTCCTGTGCATGTCGACAGTGGCCACCATCCGCCGGGAGACCAACAGCTGGAAGTGGCCGGCGGTGGCCTGGCTGTACACGTTCACCCTGGCCTGGGGTGCGGCCTTCCTGGCCCGCCACGTCACGCTCTGGCTGGGGGGCTGATCATGGGCGTTCCCCCGCTGCATCCCGAGGCCACTGAAGATCCCGACCTGATCCGGTGGAAGGCCAACACCGCGCACCTGCCCGCGTCGGTCCCGGAACTGTCGGCGCTGATCGATCAGGGCGTGCTCGACCGCGTCGAGGTCGACGTCGACGAAATCCGAACCTGGTTGGGCCGTAACGGATCATGGGCCGCCGACGGGCCCGCCGTGCGGGGCGCGCTGATCGCCGCGCTCTCCTCGGCGCGGCCCGCCGAACTCGGCGACGATGAGCTGCGCCGGCGCATCGAGGAAATCCTGGAGCGCGACGTGGCGCCGGTCGCCGACTCGCATGGCGGTGGTGTGCGGGTCGCCGAGGTGCGCGACGGAGTCCTGACGGTCGAACTCACCGGCGCGTGTCGCGGTTGCTCGGAGAGCGAACGAACCGTCGGTCAACTGGTGAGTAACGCTGTGCAACAACGCTATCCGGAGATCCGGGAAGTCAAGGCGACCAAGCCACGGTCGGTGTGGCTGACGTTGATGAAACCCCGCAGGGCCGCATCGGCCCCGCGGTCAACCCCACGAGAGGAACACGATGATCCACGAGGACCTGATCCAGCCGCTCCATGACCAGATCACCAGCGAGGCCTACGCCAGTCAGGTGTATCTGCAGATGAGCATGTGGGCGGAGGACAAGGGCCTGCCGGGCGCGTCGGCGTTCTTCCGCAGCCACGTCGCCGAGGAGTTGGATCACCGAAATCGCTTGGTCGACTACCTCGTCGAAGCGGATGTGTCGGTCCGCCTGCAGGCGATCCCGGCGCCGGAAGCCGACTACGAGAGCCTTGTCGCGGTGGTCAACGCCGCCTACGCCCATGAGAAGACGGTCACCGGGCAGATCGACGCCCTGGCCGGTCTCGCACTGGACCGCAAGGACTTCAACACGTTCAACATGTTGCAGTGGTTCATCGCCGAGCAACGTGAGGAAATCGTCCTCTTCCGCGGGATCGTCGACTACATGAACCTGGCCGGTTACACCGGCGGTCCCGGGGACGCACTGGTCAACCTGGATCGGTTTCTGCTCGAGCAGTCCCGGGCCGCGGGGTAGCCGGCAAGCCCGGCGATGCTGCGGAAGCGCCCGGGGGCGGTAGGTTTCGGGGCGTGCAGAACGAGGTCCTGGTCCGGCGAATCCGCTGGCTGGTGACGGCGACGATCACCTACAACGTGATCGAGTCCGTCGTCGCCCTGAGCGAGGGGGCCAGGGTCTCCTCGGCCGCGCTGATCGGGTTCGGACTGGACTCGGTGATCGAGGTGTCCTCGGCTGCCGCCGTGGCCTGGCAGTTCGCCGGGCCCGATCCGAAGGCCCGGGAGAAGACCGCCCTGCGGGTCATCGCGTGGGCGTTCTTCGCCCTCGCGGCCTATGTGACCGTCGATGCGGTGCGTTCCCTGTTCGGATTCGGCGAGGCGCGCCACTCCACGATCGGGATCGTGCTGGCCGCGGTGAGCTTGGTGGTGATGCCGGTGTTGTCCTGGGCACAGCGCAGTGCGGGCCGGGAACTGGGATCGCTCTCGGCGGTCGCGGATTCGAAACAGACCCTGCTGTGCACCTACCTGTCGGCAGTCCTGCTGGCGGGCCTGCTGCTCAACAGCACGCTGGGCTGGTACTGGGCGGATCCGCTCGCGGCACTGGTGATCGCCGCAGTCGCGGTGCGCGAGGGAAGGGAGGCCCGGCGTGGCCGGGCCTGCTGCGGCCAGAGTCCGGCGATTCCGTCGGGCGCGGGGTGCGGGGACGACTGCGCCCCGCGCTGACCTGCCCTGACTGGGTCTGACTGGGAATGGTCAGTGCTCGGCGGCTTTGTCCGCGTCGTCGTCTTTCCCGGTGGCACGGCGGAACCGATCCAGCGGCAGCACTGCCACCACCGCCACGACGACGCCGCCCACCACGAGACCCAGCAGCGCCGACGCCAGGGTGTTGGCGCACCAGCCCAGGACGCCGCCGACACCGGGCACACCGTGTACGGACTGCTCCAGGGCGTGCACCAGGTGATACGGGGCGGCCCAACCCAACTCGTCCAGACCGGCCAGCAGAATGTGCCCACCCACCCACAGCATCGCGGCGGTACCGATGACGGAAAGCCAGGCGAGCACCTTGGGCATCCCCGCCACCATGAGCCGGCCGAGACGTTGCGCTCGGCGCGACGGCCGCTGGGCCAGGCTCAGCCCCATATCGTCCATCTTGACGATCAGTGCGACGACGCCGTACACCGCGACGGTGATCCCGACCGCGACGACGACCAGGATCACTCCCCGGGACAGCAGGGGCTCGGTGATGACCTCCTTCAACGCAATCACCATGATCTCGGCCGACAGGATGAAGTCGGTACGGATCGCGCCGGCGATCGTCGTCGCCTCGGCGTCGGGCCCGAGTTGCGCGGCTGGGGCGTCGTGGTCGTGATCGTCGCGCCGTAACGCGTGGATGATCTTGTGCGCCCCCTCGTAGCAGAGGAAGCACCCGCCGAACATCAGGATGATTTCGACCACCTTGGGCGCCACCGCGCTGAGCAGCAGTGCCGCGGGCAGGATGAACAGCAGCTTGTTGCGGATCGAGCCGATCGCGATACGCCGAATGATCGGCAACTCGCGTTCGGCCGCGAGACCGTGGACGTAGGCCGGTGTGACGGCGGTGTCGTCGATCACCACCCCGGCGGTCTTGACGCCGGCCCGGCCCGCGGCCGCGCCGACATCGTCGATCGACGCGGCGGCAAGCTTGGCCAGCGCGGCGATGTCATCGAGGAGACCGACCAGTCCACCCGCCATGCCTGCCCTCCGTCCCAGCTTCTCCGTCGCCGTGGCGTGAGACCGCAAATCTACCCGGTGCTGGTTAACCGCCGATGGTGATGGTCAGTCGGGTCAGGGGCTGGGGGTTGTTGAGGATGAGCACCGAACTCTGGCTGTTCACATCGTCGTAGGGGAAGCCATAGGCGTATCCCTCGACACTGTTGGCATGGAAGAACTGTGCCCAGTTGTTCCACCGCCCGCCGGCGGGGTAGTAGGCCGATGCGGTGTCCCAGTCCTCCGGGGCGGTGGCGACGCCGCGGTGGAAGGCGGCATCGAGGTGGGCCAGGAACGCGCCCTGCAATCCGGTTCCGATGAACGGGCCGTCGGCCCGGAACACGTCGGCGGTGCTGGGTTTGGTCATGACGTGGGATGTTGCCGCCCCGCCGGCGCCGGTGACCGTGTAGGCGAACCGGTCTTCGGCGTCGACGCCACCGGTCACCGTGAAGCCCGGGCCGTTGTAGACGAACTGCTCGCCGGTGTATTTCGACCAGAACGCGTCGACCGGTTCATCGAACCAGGCGGCCAGTTCGCCGGCCTGCTGCGAACGCGGTGCCAGAATCCGCAGCGGGTCGCCGTTACCGTCCCTGATGATCAGTGCCTGGAACGCCGAGGGCATGGTGGCCTCGTAACGGCGGAACAGTTCGTCACGGGACACGGTGATGCCGCGGGTGGCGGAGTATCCGCTGGACTCCTGGGTCAGGGTGAAGGTGTACGGAAAACCGAACTGATCGACCTGAGTGGTGTTGCCGCCGAAGGGCACTGAGTCGTTTTTGAAGCTCAGCTCGTACCAGTCGTAGACGGTTTGGTAGTTCGGGTCGGTGGGGTTGGCCGGGTCGGGCCCGGCCCAGCCGGTGTTGTCGGGGCTGATGGCCACGTAAACCGGTTCGCCCAGTGACACGTAGATCCGGGCGCCCAGCAGTTCCGGCGGAATCCGCAAACCTCCCGCCCCTGCCAGGCTGAACGACATGTTCGCGTAGTTGACGCCGTTCTTCACCAGATGGTCGGCGGCGTTGGCAGCGGTGTGGTCGATCGGATGGGCGGTACCGTCGCGGTCGACCCAGGACCATTGCCCGGGAGAAGCCTGTCCGATGACCATCACATGGATCTCGTCGTTGGCGTAACTGTCGCTGGCGTTGACGAACGAGACCGGGAAGGAACCGGCGACCACCGGAGTGCCGGGTTCGGGATCCGGCTGTACGACAGGGGGATCCGGCGTAACGACAGGAGGATCGGGCTGTGTCACCGGGGGGTCCGGCTGTGCCACTGGAGGATTCGGATCCGGCTCCGGTGGGTCGGGTGTCGGCTCCGGTGCTGGTGGTTCCGGCGGTGCGGGGTCCGGATCCGGTCCCGGAGGCTCGGGACCCGCGCCCGGCGCGGCATTCACCCGCACCGTCACCGCGCCGGTGGCGCTGTCGCCGGGCGACCCGAGCATTCCGAACGTCAGCAGATTCAGCAGACCCGCCAGACCGTGCACATGCCAGCCGGGTCCGACGTCGGTGACGGTGACCAGGAACTCGTCGTCATAGGAGGTCGTGCCGTCCCAGGCGCCGGGGGGCGTGTAGACGGCGGACCCGTCCGTGATCGCCAGGACGCCGCCGGCGCTGCCCGATCCCGAGCCCGCACCAGAAATGCTGTAGCTCAGCGGATCTCCATCGGCATCGAAGCCGCCCAGCACGATCGGCTCGCTGCTCTGGCCGGGCACCGCGCTGACCGTGGGAAGCTGACCACCGAAGGTCGGGGTCGCGTTGTTGAAGGTGTGCTGGAACCAGGCCAGTCCCGCCTCCCATGCCGAAGGGGCTGCCGCCGATGCCGAAGGGGCTGCCGCCGGTGCCGAAGGGGCTGCCGCCGGTGCCGAAGGCGGTGCGGAAGCGTGGGAGTGCGCGGACGGCACCGGGAGGGCCGGCTCGGACGCCGCGCCGGGCTCAGCCTGCAGCACTGTCTCGGACGTGCGGGCAGTGAGCCGTGATCGGGCCGGTCCGGGGGAACGGGGAGATTCCCCGGCGCCTCGGGTTCCGCGCACCGAAGCGGCTTCCCGCGGGCCGGCCTGCGTCCGGGGCCTGTTCACCGACGCACCGGGGTCGGCCCGCCGCGAACGCTCCGAGGTGGCGGGAGGCGAGGAGTCCGCGCTTCTGGTGGCGGCGCTCCCGCCGGCGGTATCCGGGGATTCAGCCCAGGCAGTCGAAGGGGCCATCATCAGAGCGGACACGGCTCCGAGAACGGCCACGCCGAGCCGGGACGCCTGTCGGTCAT
>MTBK01191077.1_pt1 | contig 20640 bp, 24 predicted proteins | sample 1535981 | NCBI WGS metagenome assembly MTBK01 (sample SAMN06109225, study PRJNA356200) | anaerobic digester metagenome | isolation source: biogas reactors fed with pig manure or primary and secondary sludge | place: Spain | collected 2016-06-30
AATTGCGCCAGTAGCTGTGGTTTTCCAGTTCTCCTCTGCCATTTGGCTCGTTCTCTGTTTCCTTTACCAGTGATTGGACCATCTGTTTTAAATTTTTTATTTCCCTCTCCAGCTCTGTAGGGTTCTCTGGTGAATAAACACCGGTCCGGACACTATCACTCGAATCCAGGGCTGCAACAATCTCCACCCGGGGAGGCAGAAACAATCCCTTCAAGCCTCTTTCGCGTACTTTTCGGGTCTGCAAAATGATCGCCTCGGGACCAAGCTCCTTTTTTACTTTAAGGAAACCTTCCACCGGATTTTTGGAGTAATACTTTCTAACCTTCATGTATACTGATCACCCCCGCCGATTCCACTTTGATTTCGGGTAAAATTTCATGAACGGAGAGCACGGCCAGCCTGGGGAAGAATCCCTCCAGGAACCTCCTCAAGGGCAAACGGATCCCGGGGGAAGTTAGAATTGCCGAAACCGCCTTTCCTTTTGACCCCAACGAATTTTGAAGTCCTTCCAATCCGTTGATAAGCCCTTGCATTCTCCCCGGGGCAAGCACAGGGAGAATGCCTTTACCGGTGTTCTTCAACGAATTGGCAATTTCTTTTTCCAGCTCCGGAGCAAGAGTGATTACTGTTAACGGCTCTCCAGGAACGGTGTAAAGATAAGTAATTGTTCGTTGGAGTGCTTCTCTAACACGTTCAGTCAGAGTATCGACATCCCTGGTCACCCTGGCCTGATCGGCCAGTTCTTCCAAAATAGTCTCCAGATCATGCGCCGGGACCCCTTCCTTAAGCAGGTTTTGTAAAACCTTCTGGATCTCTCCCAAAGTCAACAAATCCGGCGTCAGCTCCTCTACCACTGCCGGGCAGCTTTCTTTTACTAGATCGATCATCTCCCTGGTGGTCTGGCGCGTTAAAAGTTCGTGGGCATGACTTTTCAGGGTTTCCGTAAAATGAGTTAGCAGGACCGTTCCGGTATCCACAACAGTACAGCCCAACATCTCCGCCTTTTCTTTTTGTCCTTCATCGATCCAGAGTGCCGGCAGATCAAATGTAGGCTCTCTGGTGGAAATGCCCTCAAGCTCTTCCGGCAATTCGTTTTCCGGACAGAGTGCCAGGATCATGCCCGGGCGAAGCTGACCCCCTCCGATATTGTTGCCTTTAAGTTTAAAAAGATAGTCATTGGGTGGCAAATGCAAATTGTCCCTTATCCGGACAGGCTGGATGATAATTCCCAGTTCTCCAATAACCTTCCTGCGTGCCATGGTGATCCTGTCCAGCAGGCTTCCGCCGCCCCGGGGTTCGGTTAAAGAGATAAGGTTATAGCCGATCTCTATTTCCATAAGTTCAATTTTTAACAACAAACCGGGATCATCTGGTTTGGCTGAAAGGTGAGCAGCCGCAGATATTTCAGCCTGCTCAACTTTTTTTCGCCGCTGGCTCCTCAGAAGGATCCATGATAATAAGCTGCAGAAAATTGCTAGAATCAAAAAAGGCCAGGTGGGCAATCCGGGAACAAAGGCAAACAGCGCGAGCATCCCGGCAGTAAGCATGAGCGCCCGCGGATATCCCAGGAACTGTCCGGCCAGTTCTTCGCCAAATGAGGCTTCCGCTGTAGATCTGGTCACAAGCATCCCCGCAGCAGTCGAGATCAATATCGCCGGGATCTGCGCCACCAGGCCGTCTCCCACTGTCAAGATAATGTAGATCTGCGCTGCCTCAAGCGGCGAGTAACCTAGCTGAAGAACACCGATCACCAGACCTCCAATGATATTGATTAGAACGATAACTATTCCGGCGATAGCATCGCCCTTGACAAATTTACTGGCCCCATCCATAGCCCCGAAAAAGTCGGCTTCTGTCTGCAGCTCTTTCCTTTTTTGCCGGGCGGTCTCTTCGTCAATCAAACCGGCGTTAAAATCAGCATCAATGCTCATCTGTTTTCCCGGCAAGGCATCAAGAGTGAAGCGCGCCGCCACCTCGGCGATCCTGCCGGCGCCGTTGGTGATGACCACAAACTGGATTACAGTAATGATAAGGAATATAACCAGTCCAACAACATAATTGCCTCCAACCACGAATTGACCAAATGCCTGGATGACTTTTCCGGCATCAGCCCGGGATAGAATCAAGCGCGTTGAGGAAATGTTTAGGGCCAGCCTGAAGAGGGTGGCAGTAAGTAAAACCGAAGGGAATATGTTCAGTTCCCTGGTATTGGCAGAAAAGAGTGTCAGCAGAAGGGTGATGATGGAAAAGGATATATTGATCACCAGCAAGATATCCAGCCAGCCCGGGGGCAGGGGCAGGATCATGATCACGACGATCCCGATAAAAGCCATTGCCGCAACCAGATCCATGTTACTGCTTACCCAGTGCCACCGTGAGCTCTCTGCTCTGCTCAAATCAAAAGCCGGAATCCCTCTCGCCTCCTTTCTAATCCCTGATGCGGTAAACCATAGCCAGTATCTCCGCCACAGCCTGGTAAAGTTCCACAGGAATCTCCTCATTAAGTTCAGTAGTTCTCCAAAGCATCTGGGCGATTGCAGGGTTTTCCACCATTACAATCTTATGCTCCTCCGCTATTTCCCTGATCCTTTGGGCAATAATCCCCACCCCTTTAGCCACCACACGGGGCGCCCCATCCTTACCCGCCTGGTAGCGTAAAGCAACTGCAATAGCCGTGGGGTTTGTAATCACCACATCGGCTGCCGGAACCTCGCTCAACATCCGCTGCTGCGCCAGCAACCTCTGCTTCTGCCTGATTTTCGAATGAACCAGGGGATCACCTTCAAGCTGTTTTAGTTCGTCTTTAACCTCCTGGCGGGTCATCCGTAAGCTTTTCCAGTGTTCCCGCCTCTGGAAAAGGTAATCCAGCAGGGCCAGTGCCGCAAAGAGGAACCCCACCCGCATCCCCAGCCCCCCCATGACCTTCCAGATCATTCCGGCACTGTAAGACGCCTCACTGTTGATCAGGGTCAAAGCCTCCGGCAGCTGTCCGCGGATATGGTAAAATGTAACTGTACCGACAATTATTATCTTCAGAATCGCCTTGACAAGTTCGAAAAGAGCCCTCTGCGAAAATATTCTTTTTAGGCCTTGAGCAGGGTTAATCCGGTCAAGCTTCGGCGACAGGTGAGAGGCGGTTGCATTAAAGCCCACCTGGACAAGGTTTATCGCCACACCGGCAATTATGGCCGTACCAAAAATGGGAGCCATCAATATAAGGTAGCCGCTTGTCCCCTGAAGGAGAATTCGTCCGGGCTGAAAGCCGCTTTCCTGGACTGTTCCCAGCTGGCTGTAAATATTGACAAATACCGTTTGAAATTCTTTGAACAACCAGGAGCCCAGCAGCAATATAACAGAGAGTACCGCGAGCAGGTTGGCCGCTGATCCCAGCTCAACACTTCTAAAAACCTGCCCTTTGCGCCGGGCTTCTCTTAAGCGGTGCGGCGTCGGGTCTTCAGTTTTATCATGTTGCGAACCAAAGGGAGCCACATTATCACCACGTTTCCATAAACCAGTATATATGCCTGGAAAATTCGTCCAGCAAACTCTCCCAGGCCACCGCCATGGGAGGCAGCAGCACTCCCAGGATGAGCAAGGCCAGGGCTATTTTTAAGGGCAGCCCCTCCACAAAGACATGAACCTGGGGAACAGTCTTGGCTATGAGGCCTAAAGCTAGATCCATGATCAGCAAAATTACGATTACCGGTGCAGCGATCTGGAAAGCCAGGGTAAAGATGCGGGCAAATATTTGTCCCATTCCTCCTGCCAGCTCCTGCGCCAGAATGCCTGTATCCAGGGGAATGAGCCGGTAACTTTCAGCAATTGATGCAATAAAGAGATGGTGACCGTTGATAGCCAGATAATATACAAGCACTAGCAGATAATAGAATCGTCCCAGCATGGTAACCTGACCACCGGCCTGGGGATTAAAAACCGCAGATAGGCTTAACCCTGCTCCCACGTCCATGAGTTGACCAGCCACGGTGAAAAGTGAAAAACAGAGAACAATTAAAAATCCCAGGGCCAGTCCAACAGCGGCCTCCTTTAACAGCAAAAACCACATCTCAATAGCGCTGGCAGGATTGATCATTATCCCTTTGGGCAGCGACAGGCAGAGCAAGTAGGTCAGCATCAGGGCAATCCAGACCCGTAAAACCGCCGGAATCCCCTGCCAGTTAAAATAAGGAAAGAGAAATACTATTCCAGCCAGCCGGGCAAATACCAGCAGAAACAGTTGCCATTGATTTGGATCTAGTATATTTAACATCTTTCTTTCCAGCCTCATTCTCATCCAGCCTGGGGCAAGCTGTTTAAAAAGGAATCAGTCCCCCGCCCCAAAGCTGCAAAGTAAACTGCACAGCCACATTGATAATCCAGCCGCCAAGCAGCATCAACACAAGCAGCACTGTAATAATTTTAGGGACAAAGGCCAGTGTCTGCTCCTGGATCTGTGTTGTTGCCTGGAATATGCTTACAGTCAATCCCATGAACAGGCTGAATCCCAGAATGGGCGCAACCATGATCAGGATTACCTTAATCGCTTCACGCAGTATTTCCAATAAAGCTCCCGGGGCCATCTACCCGCCTCCTTACATATAACTTTGCAGCAAAGATTTAACCACCAGGTGCCACCCATCCACCAGAACAAAGAGCAATATCTTAAAAGGCAAAGAAATAACTACAGGGGGTAACATAAACATCCCCATGGACATCAGGGTGCTTGCAACAACCATATCGATAATCAAGAAGGGGATAAACAGGATAAACCCCATCTGAAAAGCTGTTTTTAACTCGCTGATGACAAAGGAAGGCACCAGCACCTGCAGGGGCAGATCAGCTCTCTCTTCCGGAGGCTCCATACCGGAGATGTCAATAAATAAAGCCAGATCTTTCTCCCTGGTCTGGTTTAACATAAATTCGGAAAGAGGAGCACTCGCCTCTGTCCAGGCCTCTTCCTCGGTTATTTCACCCTCCAGATAAGGCTGAATGGCCTGTTCATTAACCGCCCCCCATGTGGGGAACATGATAAAGATGGTCATGAATAAAGCCAGCCCGGTAATGACCTGGTTAGGTGGTATCTGCTGCGTAGCCATTGAACTCCTGACAAAGGAGAGCACCACCACGATCCTGGTAAAAGAGGTCATCAGGACCACAAAAGCCGGTGCCAGGGTGATAACAGCCAGAAAAAGCAGTAGTTGCAAAAAACCGACCAGACTTTCCGAGTCCTCTTCGCCCCCTCCCAGGCGCAGTTCCATCTCCGGAACAAACAGCGGCTGCGCCGAAACATGGCAAGACCCCGGTAAAAACCCGATCAGTAAAAGAAACAGCAGCAGAACCAACAAAACTTTGCACCCTGTTTTCAAAGCCCTGTTCCTTCTTTCCCGGATTTATTTTTCCTCCTGTAACCCTCCAGCAATACAGAAAAAAGGTTCTTTTTATCAGGCTGAACGGGATTATCAGAAAGCAGCGACAGCTCCTCAGCAGGTAATTCATACAGCAGGGAAATATTCGCCTGGGCAGATCCCAGCAACAAGATCCGTTCACCGATACGGATGAGAATAAGCAAACGATCTCCTTTTAGATCCAAAGGCACCTTTTGAATTACTCCGATATAGCCCCGTCCTGTGGAGGGCTGAAACCGCTGCAACCCAAACTTAATGGCAAAATAAGCAAGCAGCACCACCAGAATAAGAAGGCCGATAAACTTTAACACCAGTAGATATTCTGTCATTTCTACTCCTTCTGCTGTGGTTGTTTTCGTCTCTCCTGCACAAAAGAGATAATCCGTACTCCAAAACGCTCGTTAATTACAACGATCTCACCACGGGCAAAAGGCACTTCATTGGCTAATAAGAGAACATTTTCATCAGCCGGCCGGTTAAGCTCCAGCAAGGACCCTTCTTCAAGATTGATAAAATCACGGATCTTGGCCTTTGTTTTTCCCAATTCGGCAGACAACCTCAGACTGACATCGTCAAACAAAGGAGATCTTTCCTGTTTTGGTGGAACGGCTGAAAGGTGGGGAAAGGGATGGAATTCCACTTTCTGAACCCTTATTTCCTCCCCCTGCGCAGCATTTTCCCGGGCCTGTATTACCTCATCCTTCTCTTTTGCCTTGTTCATGCCAACCCCCCCGCTCTATTGAATTAAAAAATCATCAAAGTAGACCTCTTCCAGCTTTCCGGTAGAAAGCAGGCTGTTCACCTGTTCCAGGATCTCGCTTTTCAAACGATCCATCCCATCTTTTCCCTCCAGATCTTTCACGGTAGTGCAGCGCAATATAGCGATGATCCCCGAGCGAATCTCCAGATCCCTTTGCTCAACCTCTTTAAGCAGATCTTTGTCGCTGGTGCCAAAATATATCCTCATCCGCAAATAACGCCGCCCCCCCGGATCTGCGAGGTTTACCTGGAACTCCTTAACAGGTATGAAATAGTTTACTTCTTCCACAGAATCAGTGTGATTTTTAAAAAGGCCTGTTAATCTATCGCCATATAGAAACCATCCGGCAGTGATGAAGATTCCGGCGGCGATAAATACCGCAATTATGATCAAAACTGCGCTATTCTTTTTTTTCTTTGGAGGTGGCGCTTGCGGTTCCGGTTGTTTTAATGATCTCATTTCCATGGAATCACCTGCTTAGCTATTGTTCTGTAAAGAGATAACAATGGTAACACGTCTATTTTTAGCCCTGCCTTCAGGAGTTTCGTTGGTCGCTATGGGCTGAAATTCACCGTAGCCGGTGGCTACAAAGCGGCGGGGATCCAGCCCCTGGGTTTCTACCAGGTAACGCGTTACTCCCACAGATCTTGCCACTGACAGCTCCCAATTACTAGGATAACGTGCGGTATTAAGAGGTAGAGAGCAGGTATGCCCTTCGATGACTATCCCATGCTCGATTTCCTTGAATAGCACAGCCAGATCTTTCAGGAATATTTTTGCCTGGGGCCTCAGTTCAGCGCTGACCTGATTAAATAAAATCTGTTCAGGCAGCTCCATAACCACTCCACGCTCCTCCAGCCTTACATCAACGGCTCCCTCCAGTTCGTTATGCTCCAGAAACAGCTCTACCTTTGACTGCAGCTCTTCGGCTTCCCTGACTTTCCCCAGCATAACCCCTCCCAGATCGATGAGGGTGTTGTCACTGATATCGTTATCGCCATCGTGTTCACTGCTCTTCGGCTCTATATGTTCAAAAATACCGGTGTTGCCAAAAAAGGAGCTCTGAATAGAAATGAGCATCGTTTTGAAGCGATCAATATCTATGATTGATATGGCAAATAGCAGGATGAAAAAGGTCAGCAACAGCGTAACCATATCTGAATAAGTCAGCATCCACGACTCGCTGCCGCCTGCATCCTGAACTGGTCTTCTCCTTCTCTGTCTGCCCCTACTAGGCATCAAAGATCACTTCCTCCAGCTCTTCTCCCTCTTTACGCTTTTCTTTTTTATCCAGAAGTTTTCTTTCAGCAGGAGAGAAATAGGCTTTCAGATGTTCCCGCATGAGGCGCGGATTGATCCCGCTTTGCAGCAGGAGCAGCGCCTCGATAACAATCTCTTTTCGATTACTTTCTTCCTTACTGTATATTGAAAGTTTCCCAGCCAGTGGTACAAAAACCAGGTTGGCTAGAAGCACTCCGTAAAAAGTAGTTAAAAGTGCTACAGCCATGCCCGGACCAATGGCGCTGGGGTCCTCAAGTTTGCCCAGCATCATCACCAACCCGATGAGAGTCCCGATCATGCCGAAAGCAGGCGCCAGGGATCCCCAGGTCTGGAAAAGGCTCCGCCCAAGTTCGTGGCGATCCTCTATTGATTCCAGCTCGGAAAGCAAAATTTTACGGATTGTTTCCGGTTCAAAACCATCGATGACCATCTGCAATCCGTTCTGGGTGAAGGGATCTTCGATCCCCGGCAGTTCATCTTCCAGCACTAGCAGCCCCTCCCGGCGGGCCATCTCCGCCAGGTGGACAAACCTGTTGCATTGATCCACCACAGATTCATCCTGGCGAATAAAGGCCTGTTTCGTTACCTGCAACACCATCTTGATTTCTCCGACCCTAAAATTCACCATTAAGGCTCCAAAGGATCCGCCCAGGGTAATAAGAAAGCCTGAAGAATTCCAGAATGCACTGACATTCCCTTCCAGCTTGATCCCCAACAGGACCAGCCCCAGGCCGATCATAATTCCCAACACTGTCATCGAGTCAAATCGCCTCATGCATAACCCTCATTCTTTTTGTCGAGGGGGGCAACCGCCCCCCTCGATGATAAATCTATCGCTTCATATTGATTACTTCCATCAGTATTTCATCTGACGCCGTTACAACCCTGGTGTTGGCCTGAAAGGCACGGCTGGTGGTGATGAGCTCTGTAAATTCCACGGCGATGTCGGCGTTGGACATCTCCAGTGAGGAGGATCGGATGAGACCCCTTCCCTCCGTCCCCGGAAGACCCGCCCTGGCCTCTCCGGAGTTTGAGGTAACCTGGTAGAGATTGCCTCCTTCTTTGATCAGCCCCTCGGGATTGGTAATGAAAGCCAGGGGGATCTGGCCGATATTCTCCACCATGCCGTTGCTATAGGTGCCGGTGATCATTCCTGAACGGCCGATCTCAAAGGAGACGAGTTCGCCCGTAGGGAAACCGTTCTGATCTCTGACCAGAAGATTGCTCAGTCCGGCAAGCTGGGTACATCCCTGGAAGTTAAGCGTAATATCCAGAGGCAGGGCTCCAGCCGGGGCGGCTTTGAAAATATCTATTTCAGAGTTTGCAATATCGAGGTTGCCTTCAGGTGTAAATTTCAGTTTCCCTGAAGATCCCTCTGTTATAGTCAAATCGTCAGAGGAGATCTCGAATGTCCAGGTGTTCTCCTCATCGGGAATAAAAACAACCTCGACAAAGTAACGATGTCCCAGGGAATCGAATACAAAGTGTTCGTAGCTGTAGCTGTACTCACCTGCATGATCTTCGCCAATTGCACGGGCATCAAGATTGCCGGCAAAAGAGATCTGCGAGGTGGCCCTGGCCACGGCCTGCTCACCCAGTGGAATATGAAGGGGCGCCAGCTCGGCCCTGGTGCTCTCCTCCGTGCCCGGCCAGCCCATCAATCTCAGGCCATTGACATTGACAAGATGTCCGCTGGAATCCTGCCCAAAAGAACCGTCACGGGTATAGAAATACTCCCGGCCATCGGAAACAATGAAATAGCCTGAACCCTCGATGGCCAGATCAGTCTCCCAATCGGTATTTTGAATCGGTCCCTGATAGTGATTGTTCAGAATGGAAGAGACCCTCATACCCATGCCCACCTGCGAGGGATTCATGCCGCCCCGCATCATGGGGGCTGTTGCTCCCTGCATGGTCTGGCTGAGCAGGTCTTCAAAGCGAGCTTGTGATTTTTTAAAGGCAACAGTGTTTACATTGGCAATGTTGTTGCCTATTACATCTAGCTTGATCTGATGTCCGCGCAAACCCGATACAGCGGTGCTTAGTGAACGAATCATTTTTTGACCTCCTTAGGTTTCTTAAAACCCAAACAACGCGGCTGCTCCGCTTCTCTCACTCCGCGGAGCAAGGCTCCCTCAAGAGGTCCAGCCTATTTTAAAATAACCGCGCTATCGATATGAGTATAAATCTGCTCCTCCTCCATCTTCCCATCTACAGCGGTAATGATGGTGCGGTTGGGGATACTTGCCAGCAAGGCGATATCATTGTAAAGCAGGAGGGGAGAGCGAGCTCCTTTCGCTGCCACTTTTTCCATTGCCTCAGCTATCTTCTGGAGATCTTCCCGGCAAAACTTGATCTTTCGCTGCTCCAGCCTGTTTAGCGCATGGGCCGAAAATGTTACCTTCTTGCTTTGCTTCGCTTCTTCAAAGATCTGAGGAAAATCGACAGGTGAAGTCAAAGCCCGGGATGGAGTTTTCCCAACACCCCTGCGGGTTTTTTCCGGCAGCGCCGCCGGTTTGTTTGGCCCGACCCGCTCAACCATCCTCTCCCAGTCCTCCTTCGACTCTTATAAGCGCACTGTAGGGATATTCCCAGCCCTGAACAGTAAGCAGAGGCTGCCTCCCCCTGAAACTTACTGCAGTAACCGGCCCTGAAACCACTGTGCCCTCCTGATCTATGACTTCAACTCTTTCATTAAGCAGACTGAGCGCCCCGCATTGAGCAGCAGCATGAGCCTGTTTTTCCAGGCCCTCTTCTATTTTAACAACCTGTTCCACCATGGAAAAAAGGGCCAGTTGAGTGATCATCTGCCCCGTATCCTGCTCACCGGAAAGGGGGTTCTGGTAACGCATCTGCGCTACGAGGAGCTGGAGAAAGAGATCGCTGCCCAACCCGCTTTTTTTCTCCACTGTTGTTCCATGGTTCTCTGTTCCAGCGGAGACAGCAGTCCCGACAATACCCGTAATTTCCACTGTTCCAAACACCTCCTATACCCAGTAATTGATTGCTCCGCCGTAAACTGGCTCTTCTGTCCTCTCCAGGGACGACTCACCCATTTCGGATGGCATTGCTTCGGAGCCGCTTCCATCGGCCCAGGAACCATGATCACCCCTTTTAAAACGGTGATCATCAAGCGGCATCTCCCCTGCAGTAAGCAGGTCAATACGCTCAAGTTCCAGGTTGTTCTGCTCAAAGCGGTGATGGAGTTCATGCAGATTGCCGGCTATTATCTCCTTCACCAGCGCCGATTCGGCGATAATCTTTGCTGAAAGCTTGCCCTGCCTGTAAACAACGCGGAGGAGTACCTCTCCCAGCTCCGGCGGATTTAATGCCAGCCTTATTTCAGCAGGGAAGCTGCCTCTTCCCCGGAAGTAGCTGCAGCTAGAATACAATTGGTCAAGCACAACTCCGCTAAAATCAGGTGGGTTCAGGGCTGAGCCATTTTCAACCACAAAGTTTCCCCACTCCGGTGAAGTTGAGAGAATACCCGTTACAGGGGAATTTTCTGTTGAGAACTGTGCCGTCAAAAAGCGAGCCGTTCCGGAGGGATTTACCAGGGCTTTATTATCCAGGGAAAGAGGGGATGTAAATTGCATTGCATCTTTTTGTATCCCGGAGAAACTCTTTTCCCGGTTACTGTATGCAGCATGGGTAAAATCTTCTTTGCTTTTCGAGGCAGCTTCCACTCCACTTTGTATCAGGATCCCATCCTTTGTCTCGACAGTGTCACTGATCTGCGAAGCAGTATGGGCTTCAAGTAAGCGGTAATAGTCGCCCTTAAGAAAGCTCGATTTCTCCGGCGGGATTGGCTCTTCAATATAATTTGCTGGAGCATCCCCAGCTTCGGCCGGCTTCATTTCACTTTCATCAAAAACACCCTCCTGAAAAAGATCTGCCGGGACATCCGCCTCTACCCCAAGCATAGAAAGGGCAAACTCTTGCCATACCAGATCCACCCCCATCTCACCCGGAGGAAATGCAGAACCTTGCAGTACTGGCTCTACCTCCATCTCACCCGGAGGGAATGCAAAACCTTGCAGTACGGAGTCCACCTTCACCTCAGTCAGGGGAAGAGCAGACTCTTGCGGTACCGGCCCCACCTGCAAAGGCGCTTCTTTTCCCACATCGCATAGAAGGGAGAAAGTAGGCACCCTGCCCCCCTTAGCGGCATCAGCTAGCAAAAGCGCAATTTTTTCAGGGCGCTCCTCATCACTAACCTCTCTCTCTTCAATTTCATTGCCGGAGAAGAGGGAAAGCCAATTAACCTCTCTTTCCCGCGGCACATTATCACTACCATTCTCAATAAAACCTTCTCTGGCGTTCTTTCCTCCGGATGAAATTTTAATACTCTCTTCAACAAGGAGAAATCCGAAATCCTCTCCTTCCGCAGGTTCCCCTCTTGGGGAGCAGCCCGTCATGGATCCCCCCTGAGCCGGCATTTCCACCCCAACTGGAGCGGGGTTTATCATATTCATTCTTTCACCTCCTTTGTCATTCCAGGTAGTCTAAAACGCCTGTAGCGGGTCACCTCCCTTCAGCTTATCTAACTTCATTCCACCTCCATCCTTAAATGATCGACGGATTTAACTCCTTTTCTCCCTGAAAAGGTAAACCGAAGCTTTCATTGTTCCTTTTTTTCTGTAAAAGAGAATAGGACAAGCTCATCGATTTGCTTCTGCTCCTCTTTCTTTAGCAGATCCATGAAGGCAGCGGCAGCCTTTGATTGCAATATCTCCAGCATGCGGCGTTTCTGCCAGCATTCCCTTACAGCATTCTGCTGCTGCTCAACAAGGCGCAGGGATTTCTGCCTTTTTACTTCTTGCATCACCAGTTCATTTTTCAAGTCATCAGAATATGTACAGAGGTGTTTCAGACGCAGCAGATCGATACCGGGCTCATTCTGCTGTTTGATGAAACCGAACAAGGTCTTTTCATCTTCCAAAAGTCCGTCGATACGGCCAAGAACCATCTCATAATCTTGCTTTCTGTCGGCAAGTTCCTGCTGGGCTATCTTTTCCTGGGCGGATCGCAGATCAAGCACCCTCTGTAATCTAAATTTCATCGTTACAACCCTTTCCTTTACTTCTCTTGCCTTTCCCGAATGCTACTCCAGCAGCTGCGCCATTAAAGAAGAGGTCTCTTCCCATGAATATTTCTGTTCCGGTTCCTGCCGCAAAAAATCAAGAATTGGTTCCCGCTTTTCAATAGCCAAATCGATCTTTTTTTGAGAACCGGACACATAAGCACCGATATTGATCAGATCTTCCACCGATTCGTAAGTGGAAAGGAGCTCCCGGATCTTTCCGGCAACCTTCTTTTGTTCATGCTCAATAAGATGTGGCATCAAACGGCTGTTGCTGCGCAGGACATCGATTGCAGGGTATTGATTCTGTGAGGCTATCTGGCGCGAAAGAACAATATGCCCATCGAGAATGCTGCGGACAGCATCGGTGATGGGCTCATTAAAATCGTCACCGTCAACAAGCACGCTGTAAAATCCAGTGATACTGCCCTGTTGAGCAGTACCCGAGCGCTCCAGAAAACCCCCGAGCAGTGCAAACACCGACGGGGTATAGCCCCTGGCTGAAGGAGGCTCCCCCACGGCTAACCCGATTTCCCTTTGCGCCATACAGAGGCGAGTTACCGAATCCATCAGATAGACAACATGTGCTCCCTGATCGCGAAAGTATTCAGCAATAGTTTTGGCTACAAACCCTGCTGTAACCCTTTCCAGTGCCGGGCGATCAGAAGTGGAAACAACAACCACAGAACGGCTCAGCCCCTCGGATCCAAGGTCCCTGCGGATAAAATCGCCTACCTCACGTCCTCTTTCACCAACCAGGGCAATAACATTGATTTCCGCCCGGCTGTGGCGGGCAATCATTCCCAAAAGAGTGCTCTTGCCAACGCCGCTGCCTGAAAAGATCCCTACTCTCTGGCCTCGCCCACAGGTAAGCAGGCTGTCGATCGCTTTTACCCCGGTAGGCAAAACATCGGTAATGGGAGCCCTCTCCATAGGGTTTGGGGGACACCGGTGAATCATGCATTCCTGCCCCTCTCCATCAGAAAGCGGCTGCTTCCCTGAGTCGAGCTGTTGCCCTAAACCATTGAGTACACGGCCCAACAGCCTGTCACTGACCTGCACGGTGAAGCTTTTACCGGTGGGAAAAACCTTACATCCCGGGGAAATTCCCGTGAGAGAACCATAGGGCATCAACAGGCAGCGATCCTCGCGAAAACCGACTACTTCAGCAGGCACAGTTTCATCGGGTCCCGTTTCAATGGAGCAGATCTCTCCAACATAAGGCTGGATCCCGCTTGCCTCGATCACAAGGCCGATGACCTGGCAGACCTTGCCCATTAAACGGCCCCCCCGGTAGCTTGTCACCAGGGAAAGGTATTTTTTACTGTTTACCTGCAGTTGCGGGTCAATGGCTGGCATAAGTAAGCTCTTCCTCCCCTGATTCTCCCTGCTCCGCCGCAGAAGCTATCTGTAAAAGAGTTTCTCTGATCTTTTTTAGCTCATCATTCATCAAATATTCAGCAGTACTGCTTTCTGATTCCACCCTGCAGCTGCCCCGCGAAAGGCGCTCATCGGGCAAAAGCTTCAGCCTGGCTTCTGCAGCGGATCCACCTGGCGGATCCAGATTTTTCCGGCAGGCAACCAGATCTTCAGGATGTAGATATACTTCCAGCTGCGCCTCTTCGTCAGAAAAATGGCCTATTGATTCTTTGACAATACGGGCTACTTTGTGGGGAGCGATCTCAAGCTGATCCTGAATCAGTTTCTCCGCAATGGCTACCGACAGCTCTACTATATCGGCTTCGGAAGCCCTGACAATCTCCCTGGCTTTTTGCCGGGCTTGTTGTAAGCAGCTTGCAGCCTCCCTCTCTGCTTCATCCAATTTTTGAAAAGCCTCCTCCAGCAGTTCTTTTGATCTGCTTTCAGCCTCGGCTTTGCCTTCCGCCAGCCCTTCAAGGTAACCTTGCCTGGTGGCAGTTTCGACAGTACATTCTTCCACCCCGTCTGCAGCAATATCATGATCATCACTTTCTGAAAGAGGGCAGCTTTCCTTATGTTGCCGGTTTAAATCCCCGGGGGCTTCAGCTTCGTTGCAAACAGGCATAAGAGCAGCAGTGTCATATGTCTTTGTTTCCACCTCCGGAGAAACCCGGTAATCATAGATGCCGCTAACACGGGGCTGTTTATAAACCCTAGACAACAATGGCATCCTCCCCTCCCCGCGATATTATGATTTCACCGCTTTCGTCAAGCTTCCTGACCAGCGCCACCACTTTTTGCTGGGCTTCCTCCACTTCACGCAACCTTACCGGACCCATAAATTCCATATTTTCCTTTAGGATCTCTCCGGCACGCTTTGAAATGTTTTTGACGATACGATTTTTCACTTCATCGCTGGCACCCTTCAATGCCAGGGCGATATCATCACCATCCAGATCCCGTAACACCCTCTGAATGGAAGAATCATCCAGGGTGATGATGTCTTCAAAAATAAACATCTGCTGCCGGATCTGTTCCGCCAACTCAGCATTATCTTTTTCTAGATCTTCCAAAATAAGTTTTTCAGTGCTGCGGTCAACATGGTTCAAGATCTCCACAACAGTGGGGATCCCCCCCGCCGTAGTAAAATCCTCATTGAACATGCTTGAAAGGCGCTCCCGCATGACACTTTCCACACCTTTCAATATTTCAGGCGAGGTCCGCTCCATGATGGCGATACGCCTTGCAATATCGCTTTGAATTTCTTCGGACAGTTCAGCAATAACCATGGCGGCCTGGTCGGAATCAATATATGAAAGAATATAAGCAATTGTCTGGGGGTGTTCCTGCCCTATCATCCCGGCCAGCTGCTTGATATCAGCATTGCGGATAAAGGTAAAAGGTTTTACCTTGCTGGTTTCTTTCAATTTTTTCATCAGCTCTGCCGCCTTTTGCGGCCCCAGGGTTCGCTCCAGAATATCCCGGGCATAATCTATTCCGCCGTTCAACAGGTATTGCTGAGCTTCGTGTAATAAAAAATATTCATCAATAACCTCTTCCAGTTTCTCCTTTTTCACCCGGCTGGTGTTGGCTACCTCCAGGGTGATCCGTTCTATCTCAGATTCGTTAAAATATTTAAGGACTCTGGATGCAATGTTCGGGCCCAGGGCCAAAAAGATAATCGCTATTTTTTTAAAGCCATTATGCTGTCTGCTGTGCAATTTAATCCTCCACCAACCATGTTTTTAGCAGTAGAGCCATATTTTCCGGCTCCGATTCACCCATCTGGCGCACCTTCTGCCTCTTGCTCTGATCAACCTGTTCCGGAATCCGCTCCTCCATCACTCTCTCTAAAGCCCTCTCTGTAGTAATCAAGGCCGGCTGCGGTTTCGTGCGAGAGGAGAAAGCAATTCCCATCGAAATAAAGATAATAACCAGTAACAGCACCCCTACCGCGATGATTGCAACGAGGGCCCAGGGCTTCAGGTTAAACAGTGGCTGCGAATCGACAGGAGCGGGTTCTTCATCAAAATCTACACGCCAGCTATCGTCAAAAGGAATTAATTGAACACTAAAGTTATCTCCCCGGGCAGGATCGATACCCAGGGCGGAGAGCATAACCGTACTGACCTGGGAGGCAACTTCGGGGCTACCCACTGCATCATCCAAAACTACAGCTACTGAAAGCCGCTCGATCTGTCCAGGAGCCTGGGCTACAAAATCCCTGGTTTCACCAACTTCATAGTTAATAATCTCTTCAATACGATCATAGCTATAGTTACCGCTACCTCCCATGGCCGAATATCCAGGGATGTTCGATTCCCCCACCTCTACAGGGCCCATCCCCATACCATCAGAGCGCTCTTCGATCCTCTGTTCAGAGCGATTGACCGGGTCATCATAGGTCACCATAGTTCGCTCCCAGGTATCAAAATCCAGCTCGGCGCTTACCATGGCCACCGCTCTTCCAGGGCCGTATACCCGCTCCAGAATTGTGCGCAGCCGCCCCTCCACCTCTTGTTCAAATTTTCTCGTCAGGGCAAGTTGCTTCTCAACTGCGGTAAAACTAAAACCTCCCTCCGGCTGTTGAAAGGGTTCGAAAAGGAGATTTCCCATAGAATCAATAATGGTAATATTTTCAGGAGCCAGATTTTCCACACTTCCGGCTACCAGATTTAAAATGCCCTGAATCTGGTTGTCGTAAAGTGAAACAAAAGGATTGATTTTCAAAAAAACAGAGGCAGAGGGCTTGCTTTTTTCCCTGGCAAAGATGCTCCCTTCGGGGAGGACAAGATGCACCCTGGCATTATCCACAGCTTCGATACTGGTGATAGTCCGGGAAAGCTCACTTTCCAGGGCAATCTGCCACTGAACGCGGCGCTCAAAATCGCTGGTGATAAGGTTGCTGTTGTTTTCAAAGAGAGCAAACCCGGCTCCCTGTGAATTGATCTCCGGTGAAAGCTTTAACCTTAACTGATCCCTCTGGTCCCGGGGAACAAGAATGGTGGCACCGTCATCACCAGCCCGATAAGGCGTATTGCTCTCTTCCAGTTTTACAACAACAGCATGAGCCTGCTCCGGATTGAGTTGGCTGAATAGCACCTCCATAGAAGGGGGCAGAAGATTGGTAATGACAAGCACCGCAATAAGCACCACCGATATGGAAGCAACAACAATCAGGCCTGTCCGGGCCGGAGGCGTCAGGCTACTCCAAAATCCCCCTGCTGAAGAAAAATCCATGCCGGGCGACTTCAACGGCACGTTTGCTTCTTTCTCTTTATTCACCCCGGCACTCCCCCCATCAATTGATTTGCAACACACCCTGTCCGGTTGCGGGAAAACCCTTACTCCTTAAATCTGCATCCGGTAAACCTCCTGGTATGCCTGAATGACTTTGTTTACCACCTGCACAGTCAACTGAAGTGACAGCTGTGCTTGCTCAACGGTGATCATCAGATCATGAAGGTTGTCCAGATTCCCGGCGGCCAGTTCTTGCACAGCCCGATCTGCTTCTTTTTGCAGGCCGTCGGTATACTGTAAAGCTTTTTCCAGGTACCCTCCAAAGGAAACTGTTTCATCGCCTTTCACAGCCTGAACACCTGTCGCCATGTTTCCCTTTATCGGGTAGAGCGGGCTAATTATCTCCGGCATTTTCAGGTCTCCCTTCTTTATCTGCCAATTTCCAGAGCCTTTAAATAAAGGCTCTTTGCTGTATTTATCACCGTAGTGTTGGCCTCATATGAACGCAAAGCGGTGATCATACCTGTAATCTCTTTGGAGAGCTCCACATTGGGGTACCGTACATATCCACTATCATCGGCATCAGGATGACCGGGTTCATAGACCAGCTGGGGAGGATGCGAATCAGCATAGATATGATCAACCCTGACCCCGCCACCGGAAAACAATGCCCCGCCTCCAACTCCTGCAGCAACTTTCTTTCCGCCCAGTGCTTCTGCAAATATCACTGATCGCCGCCGGTATGGTCCCCCCTCAGCAGTGCGGGTGCTGTGCTGATTGGCCAGATTCCCAGCAATGATATCGAGCCGCAGTTTTTCTGCGGTAAGGCCCGAACCGGAGATATGAAAAGTCGAAAACAGGCTCATTGTCAACGCCTCCCTTCGTTAATCACATATCGCCACCCGCTAAACCGGTTATTGACCTGCTGAACATAAGCATTGTAGCGAATCTGATTGGTTACCAGATCAATCATTTCACTTTCCAGGTCAACATTGCTGCCATCAACACGGCGGGCGGTAGAATGATCAATTTCTACTACAGGATTTTTTCCAGAGTCTTTCTCTAAATGACTTGAGTCTGTTCGTTTCAGCGAAACTCTGCACCCCTTTTGAGCCTGTGACAACCCCTCTTCAAAGCTGACGATATAGCGGCTAAATCCGGGTGTATTAAAGTTGGCCAGATTATGGGCAATAACTTTTTGGCGCAAGGAAGAAGCGGATAGAGCTTTTCTCAACTCTCCAATCAACCCGTCATGGCTGCTTAACCACATTGAAATAACCCCCTTGAAAATAAAAAAACAGCCGATTGCGGCTGCCCTTAAACCGATGTGTCAGTTTGGCAGCCTGGCAATCCTTTCTGGATCCATGGCTTTGCGCCCCCGCCTCCCGACGGGTTTGCCCTTGAACAAACTACACCATATAAATTTTATGCTATACTTTGCCAAATATTTGGCAAAGTCATTATCAGTATCACACTTATATCAGAAAGTCTGATATAAGTCAACAGTTATATTTAAAGTCAAGCTTTAATTCCGAATAGATTGTAAATAGTCCGCCTGTTTTGGCATTATGACTATTTTTGTATCATATGTTGTGATAATTGTCAATGGCCTTTCAAACAAAACATTTTTTCAAATAGGGGGCTGATGTAAAATTACATTGTATTTAAGCAGCGTAATTATCAAAACCATAACAGGTCTATTTCAGCAAATTCGCCCCCGCCTTACCGGCAGTGTAAGCGAGAATTGCTGCTTTCTCCTGTTTGAAAGAAGATAATCGGTGTCCCAGTTCACCGGCTTTATCCTGCAAAATTTTAAAATTTTCCCGGCGCAGTGCAATTACCTCATTAAAGCTTCTATAAATAAGGTGCTCCGACTGGCTTTCTCCGGATCCCGCAGACTCTTTCAACTTCAGGTCAAGTAATTTAAAAAGCTTTTCAACGCTGACAAGATTATCCTCAATCTGAGCCCAGTCCGGATGGGTGCTTTCAAGCAGAGTCCGCTCCAGCTGAAGCAGCAAATATATTTTATCAATCAAAGCAATGGCTTCACTGGTAAAGGGGATCATTTATAGGCCATCCTCCCGGTTGTTTATTATTCCTGGTTTGCCTGATAACCGACCTGCCTCGGCCCAGCTTTTTCTAAGAGAGAGCAGCATTCCTTCAACTTCGTTCAGCGAATCACTGTTTCTACCGATATCTGTTTTCAATAACTGGTGGTGCATATACTCGTAGAGGCTGAAAAGATTTTTGGGCAGCTCCCCCCGGTTGAAGTCAAGCGAAGCTGAAAGCTCAGTTATGATCTGCTGCGTCCTATCCAGATAGAAATGAGCTTCGTCGTACTCCTGCCGCTCAAGAGCCGAACCTGCTTTGCGAACAAAGCGCAGTGCTCCATCAAAAAGCATCACAATAAGCTCTGCGGGGCTGGAAGTAAAAACCTGGTTGTTCAGATATTGACGGTAAGGATTAGCAGTCCTGTTTTGGACCAGCATGGCTACACCTCCTGTAGAAAGACTTATCCCCAACCCTACCATTACCTGGCATTGGGACCTGTCCAACGTGTCATCAGGGACAGCTGCTGATCCAGCCATTGCCCCTGGCTGTTCATTTCTCCGATAATACGCTCGACCGCTAAAAACTGCTGTCGCAGCGTCAACTCTCTTTTCTCCAGACGCGACTCCAGCGCTTCTACACGGCGATCAAGATCTTTGATCCTGTTCTCAATTCCCACACTCCGGGAATGGATCAGCCCCTCCCCCTGGCGGGTCAGGTTGCCCAGGTAGTTTTCCAACCGCCCGGCTACACCATTCTCATTGGAAAGAAGAGCGGTAACTGATCCGGGCTCTTTTTCGAGAATTTCTTTCAATTTTCCCTGATCCAGAACCAGGTTCCCCTCGGGTTCAGCCGAATCCCATTTGGCAGTACTGATTCCGATGGCAGAGAGACAGTTGTAACTCCCTGCTTCACCCACAATACCGTTAGCAGTGCGCCTGATTGCCACAAGAACCTGGTTCAGGCTGCTCTCTCCATAGAGCCTGCCCCTGCTGCCACTCTTTAAATCAACAGCAATCTGCGACTTAACGAACTGATAGGTGGAGTTATAATGGCGGATGAACTCTTCAATTTTGCCGATCAAGGGACGATGATTATCAGTTACGGTAATGGTGAGAGGCTTGTTGTCGCCGGCCTGAAGAAGTTTAAAGGTCACCCCTTCAAGAAGATCTTCAAAGACATTGGTGGAGCGGGTTACCTCCAGGCCGTTCAGCTTCACTATCGCATCCTGCGCTTCCTGAACAGTCTCCAGCCCCAGTGCGATGCTGAGCTCGTTACTCTCAACGGCAATCTCTGTCCCGCCGGTTTCAACCCTGGTCAGCACCAGGCGCCCATCGATTAGAGCGGCGGTGACTCCAATCTCCTCCTGTGAATTTATTCCTGCACAGATATCCAGAAGTGAATCC
>MTBK01278976.1_pt1 | contig 20574 bp, 23 predicted proteins | sample 1535981 | NCBI WGS metagenome assembly MTBK01 (sample SAMN06109225, study PRJNA356200) | anaerobic digester metagenome | isolation source: biogas reactors fed with pig manure or primary and secondary sludge | place: Spain | collected 2016-06-30
GCGGAATCGTTGAGGATAATCCGTCCAGTTTCCATAACGTAGCCGCGGTGGGCTGTTTGCAGGGCGACCTGGGCATTCTGCTCGACGAGCAAAATGGTGGTTCCCTGGCGGTTTACCTCTTTGATGATCTCAAAAATACCGAGGACCACCAGCGGCGCCAGACCCATGGAGGGTTCGTCCAGAAGCAGCAAGCGCGGGCGCGACATGAGGGCGCGGCCCATGGCCAGCATCTGTTGCTCGCCGCCGCTTAAGGTGCCGGCGGTCTGCCGCTGCCGCTGGGCCAGCTGCGGGAATGTCTCCATCACCATTTTATAGTCTTCCCGGATTTCATGCTGATCCCGGCGGGTATAAGCGCCTATCTCCAGATTCTCCCTGACAGTCAGACGGGGGAAGACATTTCTCCCCTCGGGGACGTGGGAAATCCCCATCTCGACGATCTTATGGGGAGACACCTGGGAGATGTTCTGGTCACAGAAGCGGATGTTCCCCTCTGTCGGTCGGATCAGGCCGGAGATGGTCCGCAGGGTGGTGCTTTTGCCGACTCCGTTGGAGCCGATTAGGGTGACAATCTCGCCCTCGCTAACGGCGAGGTCGATCTGATTTAAGACGTTGATATTGCCGTAACCGGCGGAGACATTCTCAACTCTGAGCAACTGTCTGGCTCCCTTCAGGGGATGATTCAGGCGCTTTCACCCAGGTATGCTTTGATCACTTCTTCGTTTCTTTGCACTTCCCCGGGGGTGCCCTCGGCGATCATTTTGCCATAATTTAGCACAGCGACCCGTTCGGATATGCCCATCACTACCTTCATATCATGCTCGATCAACAGAATTGTCTTGGCCATCTCGTCCCGGATCCGCCGGATCAGATCGATCAGCGCCGCGGTTTCCTGCGGGTTCATCCCGGCAGCGGGCTCGTCCAGCAGCAGCAGGGTGGGATTGGCCGCCAGGGCTCGCGCTATCTCCAGGCGACGCCTCTCTCCATAAGAGAGATTGGAGGCGTAATCATCTTTTTTGTCCTCCAGGCTGACAAAGTCAAGCATCTCCCGGGCGGTGTTGCGAGCTCCGGCCTCCTCTTTTCTGTGGGCCGGTGTTCTGATGATCGCTCCGAAAAGTCCGGTTTTGGTGCGGCAGTGCTGTCCGGTGAGGACATTTTCCAGGACGCTCATTTGCCCGAAGATGCGGATATTCTGAAAAGTGCGGGCGATCCCCAGCGGGGTGATCTGGTACGGTTTTAAACCGCTGATTTTGCGCCCTTTAAAAAAGATCTCGCCTCTGGTAGGGGAATAGTGGCCGGTGAACAGGTTGAACAAGGTTGTTTTTCCCGCTCCATTGGGCCCGATGAGACCGACGATCTCCCGGGGGTTGATCGTAAAATCGATATCCTTCAGCGCCATCAACCCGCCGAAGCTGTGGCATATATCAGCAGCTTTTAAAATTGTTTTTGCGTGCAATTTGCTTCCTCCTGTAGTCTGCCGGGCGTTGCTGGCGACGCTAAAATTTAGAGCGGAGCTGTTGGTAAAGGCGCTTTACCGCCGAGGAGCCGCCACTCCGGCTTGGTCCCAAAAGACCCTGCGGCCTCACCCGCATCATCAGGACCAAGACCGCTCCGTAGATTAACAGCCTCAGGTCGGCCACCGGGCGCAGCAGCTCCGGCGTCACTGTCAAAATCGTCGCGCCGAGAAAAGCGCCCCACATGTTGCCGAGGCCACCCAGAACAACCATGCAGAGGTGTTCAATCGATTTCATAAAATTGAAGGTGTTCGGATGGAGGTAGCGCATATAGTGGGCCAGCAGGCCCCCGCCAAGCCCGGCAAAAAAAGCGCCCACCCCAAAGCAAAGAGTTTTGTAGTAAGTCGAATTGATCCCCATCGAATCGGCGGCGGTTTCATCTTCGCGGATGGCGATAAAGGCCCGGCCCACCCTCGATTCGATGATCCGGTAAAGAACAAAAGCGGAAATAATGGCGATGACGATCACCCACAGCAGGGTTGTCTTCTTGGGGATTCCCCTTAAACCGACCGGTCCGCCGGTGAGCTCGATGTTGAGAAAGACAATGCGGACGATCTCCCCGAAGCCCAGCGTGGCGATAGCGAGGTAGTCCCCTTTCAGCCGCAGTGTGGGCAGGCCGATGATCACCCCGAAGATGGCGGCCAGCAGAGCACCGCACAGCAGCGAAACCAAAAAGGGGTAGCCGAAATGCAGGGTGACCAGGGCGGAGCCGTAGGCGCCCAGGCTCATAAAGGCGGCGTGTCCGATGGAAAGCTGCCCCGTATAGCCGATGATCAGGTTAAGGCTGATCGCCATAATAGTGTTGATCCCGACAAGGATGAGTAGCTGCAGGTAGTACGCGCCGATCAATGCTCATTCACCTTCTTCAATCTCTTCCCAAGCAAGATTATACCTTCTCCTGAACATGGCTGCCAAACAGGCCCGAGGGCTTGAACAGCAGGACAATAATTAGCAGAGCAAAGGCGACCGCATCGCGGTACTGCGAGGAGATATAGGCGGCGCCCATTACTTCGGCGATCCCCAGAAGAATTCCTCCGAACATCGCCCCGGGGATATTGCCGATGCCGCCGATGACAGCGGCGACAAAACCTTTTAAGCCCGGCATCAGGCCCATCGTCGGGGTGACTGTGCGAAAATAGATTCCCACCATCACTCCGGCGGCGGCGCCCAGAGCCGAGCCGATGGCAAAAGTTACCGTGATAATTCTGTTTATATTGATGCCCATGAGGCTGGCGGTGTCTTTATCCTGGGCTGTTGCCCGCATCGCTTTGCCGATTTTGGTCCGCTGCACAATAAATGTGAGGCCGAGCATCATCAGCAGGGAGGCTGTCAGAACGATGAGCTCCACTCTGGAGATCACAAAAAGCGATTTCCCAAAGAGCGCCACGGGGTAAACTTTCGGTTCAAAGGGGCTCGGGAAATTATACGGCTTTGCTCCCATGATCAGCAGGGCCAGATTTGAAAGAAATATGGAAGCCCCGATGGCGCTGATCAGTGCGGCCAGTCTGGAGGACTGGCGCAGCGGCCGGTACGCGAGGTACTCCACGGTAATACCGAGGAGAGCCCCTGCGGCCATGGCCACAAGAAAAGCCAGGATAAAGGGTACTTTGGCGACGGTGACCAGGATTAGCCCAACAAAGGCGCCGAACATATAGATCTCGCCGTGGGCAAAGTTGATCAATTCAATGATACCGTAGACCATGGTATAGCCCAGAGCGATAAGGGCATAGGTGCTGCCTAGGATCAGGCCGTTCATCAACTGTTGAGCAAGCATGGTTTGGTTTCACTCCCAATCGCTATGAGCAATTCAGGAGGGCAGGTTTTCCTGCCCTCCTGCTGGCACCGGTTCAGTTTCACACTAGTGTTTACCTGGCCCGCGCAAATTTGCCGTCTTCAACCTTCAGAATGAGGACGTCTTTAATCGTGTCTCCCTCTTCGTCGATGCTGGTTTTGCCGGTGATGCCGGGGAAATCCTTGGTGGCGGCAAGCCCTTCACGGATCTCCTCGGAGGTGCTGCCTTTGCTCTTGATCGCCTCGATCACAATGCGGGCGGCATCGTAGCCCTGGGCGGCAAACATATCCGGCTCTTCGCCGTGCTTATCCTGATAAGCTTTGACGAAATTCTGCACCGCCGGGGAAGGATCATCGGGGTAGAAGCCGGAGGTGGCATAGGTCCCTTCAACTGCTTCCCCGCCGATCTCCAGCAGCACCGCATTGCAGAGGCCGTCGGCACCGAGGATCTGAACGTCCATGCCTAAATCTTTGGCCTGCTGGGCAATCTTGGCCGCTTCGGTGTAGTATCCGGCGATATAGAGGCAGTCCGGATTCTTCTCCTTGATCGCAGTCAGCTGCGGTTTGAAGTCGTTGTCTTTATCGGCAAAAGCTTCCACTGCGACGACCTCGGCGAGTTCTTCAGCTTTGTTTTCGAAAGCATCGCGCAGCGATTTACCGTAGTCGTTGGTTGTATAGAGAACGGCGAATTTGCCGAGCCCCAGCTCTTCCACGGCGAACTCCGCCATCTGCACCGCCTGAACCTCATCGGAGAGACAGTTCCGGAACAGATAAGGGTTGTCCTTGGTCAGGTCAACCGCGGTGGAGGAAGGTGAGATTGTCGGGATTTTGGCGTCTTTGACGATAGTGCTCCCGGCTTCGCTCTCGGAGCTCAAGACCCCCCCGATAATCACGCTGACCTTGTCAACATCGATGAGCTTGGTAAAGGCATTGGCCGCTTTGGACCAGTCTCCTTCCGTGTCCTCTGAAATAATCTTCAAGGTGATATCGCCCAGCTCTCCGGAGGCGTTGGCTTCTTCCACGGCGATCTCCGCAGCGCGGAGAATGTTAACCCCATAAGCGGCGGCTTCGCCGCTCAAGGGACCGACCATCCCTATCTTCAGCACGTTTTCATCCTCGGGAGTACACCCGGTGACCGCCATCAGCAGGGCCAGTCCCAGCAAGACGACTGCACCGATGCCCCATTTTCTCTTTCTACTCGTCACAAACAGATCCCCCTTTTAATTTACTCACTGTTGTTTTCATCAAGGAACACCATAAAAGTAAACTCACTACTTTGTCAAATCTACCCGGCGCTGCGCCCCCTCCCTTGCTCTGATCTTAATCAGGATCGTTCTTTTTGGTTGAGATTGTCAATAATGGCATATTGTCAACAAAGAACGATGATATTAAAGGTACAGTTATTCAACATTAATTCAAAAAAACCCTTTTTATCAGTCGAACAATATTTTATTTGGGTCAGCCCCTGATCCCCGTGCCGCGGCGCTCCTTGCCGCCGGGTTCTGCAGGGAGCGATCCTTGCCAGTTTATGTTAGTTCAAACCTTCACATGTTTGACACTGCCCCACCGCTGTGTTAACATATTAGGAAGGAGTGCGAGGAGGCTGATGGTGTGTTTAAAATAGGAGACAGGGTGGTTTATCCCATGCACGGCGCCGGGGTGATCGAAGCCATCGAAGAGAAAGAGATCCTCGGTGTCCGCAAAAAATACTATGTGATGAAACTGCCTGTCGGAGAGATGAAGGTGATGATTCCCATTGACAGTATCCTTCGTGTCGGGCTGCGCGAAGTGATCGATAAAGGCAGGATCGAAGAGGTTTTTAAAGTGCTGCGGAACCCGAACGGGGAGATGTCCTCGAACTGGAACCGCCGTTACCGCTATCATTTGGAAAAAATCAAGAGCGGTGACATCCTCGAAGTTGCCGAAGTGGTGCGAAATCTTACCCGCCGGGATCGCCAAAAAGGGCTTTCCACCGGTGAGCGGAAGATGCTTGAAAACTCCAAACAGATCATGGTCAGTGAGCTGCTTCTCGTCCAGGGCATCGACCAGTCTGAGATCATCAATGCTCTCGACAGCATTTTTGACAGCTATCCCGAATAACTCACCGGCCTGCCAATCCGGACCCCTTAACATCAAATATTACAGGCAATGTATAATCCAGCTTGATCCTAGTTAAAACTATAAGTTATGATTATGAAAAGCGGTTTCAGGCATCAGTCTATCCCAATTAATCTTTCCCGCAGGGAGGTGAAAAAATGGTCCGCAAAGTTTTACAGATTATCGGGGCGCTCATTGGAGTTGTCACCGGCGCCTTGCTTTTCTATCATGCAGTTCCTGGTTTGACTGCGGTAATCGGTACACCCGGGCTAACTTTTTCCACGCCCTGGGGCTATACGGCGGCCGGCGGCGGTATCTTTGGCCTTTTATTTTATTTAATAACTCCCGCGGTTACCGATTCCTGCAGGCGTTTTTTGGAGTGGTGCGAAGAGAGGCTGAAGAAAGTGCCCACTCAGGATATTATTCTGGTGGTCATCGGGATGATCATCACCCTGCTGCTCGGGCTCCTGATCAGCTATCCCATCTACAATATTCCCCATGTCGGCGCTTACATCGCCCCGCTGATCACCCTGGGGCTTGTTTTCTTTGGGGTGCGCTTTATTCTCGGCCGCAAAGAGGAGTTTTCTTTTCTCACCTCTTTTTTCAGCCGCAATACGCGGGCCACCCAGGCTGCAGACAACGAGACCTTCAAGATCCTCGATACCAGCGCCATCATCGACGGCCGCATTGTGGATATCTGCAAAACCGGTTTCCTCGAGGGGATCATCGTTGTGGCCGGCTTTGTTTTGGAAGAGCTGCAGCATATTGCCGATTCCCCCGATCTGCTCAAGCGCAACCGGGGACGGCGCGGGCTCGATATCCTCAACAAGATTCAAAAAGAGATGGATATCCCCGTGCAGATCTATGAAGGCGATTTTGAGGAGCTCAGTGAGGTTGACAGCAAGCTGGTCCGCCTCTCCAAGGTGCTCAACGGGAAGATCATCACCAACGATTTTAACCTGAACAAGGTTTGCGAGCTCCAGGGGATCACCGTGTTGAATATCAACGAACTGGCCAATGCGGTGAAACCGGTGGTCCTGCCCGGTGAAGAGATGAGCGCACAGATTATCAAGGACGGCAAAGAGGTCGGTCAGGGCGTCGCCTATCTGGACGACGGGACTATGATCGTCGTTGAGGGCGGCAAGCGTCATATCGGTGAAACCATTGAGGTTCTCGTGACCAGCGTGCTGCAGACTGCCGCCGGCCGGATGATCTTTGCCAAGCCGAAGAGCGCTGTCGAGAGAGTGAGCGGAGTTAAATAATAATGAAGGCAGCTGTTCTGATCGCCGCTTCCGGGCGGGGGCAGCGTCTGGGCGGCGAGATCAAGAAGCAATATGTCACGCTGGACGGCGTTCCCATCCTCGCCCGCACCCTGGAGATATTTGTCAAGCATGAGGCGGTTAACCAGATTGTGGTCATCGTTCCGGGAGGGGAAGTGGACCAGGCCCGCCAGATGATTAAATCTTTCTGGCCCCTCGAGAAGATCAGCTTTGTTGAAGGGGGCAAACGGCGTCAGGATTCGATCCACCGGGGGCTGGAGGCGCTTCCCCGCAAGGCAGGAATGGTCTGCGTTCACGATGGCGTGCGCCCTTTTGTCACTGCGAAGCTCTTCGAGGCGGTGCTGGAGATGGCGATCCGCTGCGGCGGGGCCGTTCCGGTGATTCCCGTCACCGATACGCTGAAAGATATTGCCGCCAACGGCATGATCAACCGGACCGTCTGCCGGGACCGGGTTTACCATGCGCAAACTCCCCAGATATTTCGCTATGAGCTGATCATGGAAGCGTACCGGAAAGCCCACCTCCTGGGTATTGAAGCCACCGACGATTCCTATCTGCTGGAACTGCTCGGTGAAGCGGTTTGTACCGTTCCCGGCGATCGGGCCAATATCAAGATTACTCATCCGCAAGATCTTCTTATTGCCGAAGCTTTCCTGAAAAGGGGGCGGTAGGGCTGTACCGGGTAGGCACCGGCTTCGATCTGCATCGCCTGGTGGCGGGAGGGCCTCTGATCCTGGGGGGGGTGGAAATTCCTTTCCACAGCCGCCTCCAGGGGCATTCCGATGCCGATGTGCTGCTCCATGCGCTGATGGATGCTCTGCTGGGGGCTGCCGGCCTGCGCGATATCGGCTTCCACTTTCCCCCCGGCGACAGCCGGTTCAAGGATATCTCCAGTCTGAAGCTTTTGGCCGAGGTGAGGGCGCTCATTGCAGCGGGGAACTACAGCATAAGCAACGCCGATATGGTCATTATTGCGGAAGCACCTCTGCTGAGCCCTTATATCGAGAAGATGAAAGAGAATATCGCCGCGATCCTGCACCTGCCTCGCAGCGCCCTCTCGGTAAAAGCGACTACCACCGAGGGGTTGGGCCTCTGCGGACGGGGTGAAGCGATCGCCGCTCAGGCGGCTGTATTGCTGCGGGGCGTCTCCTGAGCGCTCAACCCGGGAGCTCCCCTCGCCGGAATTACAGGAGGATCGAAAATGGCCCGGAAGAAAAAATGGATCAGACAGCTGCGCTACCTTAATCTGGCTTTCTCCTTCGGGATATCGATGATCCTCGTCCTTTTGCTGGGGGTTTACGGCGGTCACTGGCTGGACCAGCGCTACGGCACCTCCCCGGCATTTCTATTGTTGGGTATATTTCTGGGAGTGGGGGCAGGATTCTATAACTTATGGAGCGAATTATCTAAATTGAATGAAGTAAATAAAGAGAAAAAACTAGAAGAAAAGAAACAAAATGAAGGAATTAGTGAAAGTAGTCAATATGGGGCAGGAAATAAGGAAAAGTAGTAGAATTGTATTAAGAACAGGACAACCGGGATCTTTCCGGTAAAATAGAGAAGGGAAAGCAGAACTGAGGAAGAGATGGTGGGCAGCAGCAATAACAGTATGGATATTACAGAGAAGATCATGCTCATTCTGGGAGCAGGAATCGTCATCGTGGCTCTCGCTCTTAGCTATTGGCTCTATGCCCTCGGCGTGGCTCTGGCCGCTTTCGTGGCCTGGCTGCTGTACCGCTGGCAGATGAGCGCGGTGAGCGACAGCGCCGGGGTTTCCCCCCGCAAAGCCACCGCCAGGCTGCTGACCCGCTCAGTGATCAGGATGCTGATCCTCTTTACCCTTTTGGGACTGTCCATCTTGGGGGGAGAGGTTTTTCTTTTCGGCGTTTTGACGGGACTCCTTCTTCAGGTATTTACTTATATGGGTCGGGCATTTTTTATTATTTTAAGGAAAGGAGGAACAGCTTAATTGGGATTTGAAGCTTTGCAGGGGGTATTAGCGCATGTTCAGCCGTCGGTTGTGTTCTACCTGGGCTCGATTCCGGTAACTTCCACCGTGGTCAACACCTGGGTGGTCATGGCCATCCTTCTGCCCCTGGCTTATCTTATTGGCCGGAACTTGAGCGTCGTTCCCCGGGGGGGGCAGCATCTCCTGGAGATGTTGGCCGATTTTTTTGGCGAAATCCTCGAGGACAATATGGGGAAAGAAGGAATGAAGTATCTTCCACTGGTGGGCACTCTCTTTGTTTTTATCCTGTTTTTGAACCTGTCCTGGTTTATTCCGGATATGAGGCCGCCGACAACCGATCTTTCCACTACAGTGGGCTTTGCCGTCGTGACAATTCTTTTGGTTGAATTCATCGGGATCAAGAAGCAGGGGCTCTGGGGCTATATCAAGCATTTCTTTCAGCCGAGTCCGCTGCTCTTTCCCCTAAATCTTATCGAAGAGCTGGTTAAGCCGGTATCCCTCTCTCTCCGTTTATTTGCCAACATGTTTGGTGAAAAGACGGTGGTTGCGGTGCTGTTTTTGATGATCCCCCTGATTGTGCCTGTCCCGGTACAGCTATTGGGGGTAATCATGGGCCTCATTCAAGCCCTGGTCTTTTCGTTGTTGACGGCGATATATATATCCAGCCTTGTCCAGGGACATTAAAAAAAAGTTTTAGGAGGTAGGTATGATGTCAGGATTGGCTTATTTGGGGGCGGCTTTGGCCGTGGCACTGGCTGCTTTTGGCTCTGCTATTGGTCAGGGAATGGCTTCGGGAGCAGCTATGGAAGGCATCGCCAGACAGCCTGAGGCTGCCGGTGATATCCGAACCACCCTGATTTTGGCTCTGGCCTTTATTGAAGCGTTGACCCTCTTCTCCTTTGTGATCGCAATCCTTCTATGGACTAAAATTGGTTAAGTTGCGCGGGCGGATAAATCCGCTTTCTTATTTATCCGCCCCGATCTCAAAATAATCAAGGGGGTGACGTAGTGGCAGCCATGTTGGAGGCTTTGAGTTTTAATTTCTGGACCTTTTTATTCCAGGCCGTCAATGTTAGCATTGTCCTGGGATTGCTATATCTGATCCTCTGGAAGCCGCTGGCCCAGAGTTTTGCCGACAGGGAAGTGGCGATCGGGGGAGATCTGAAAAAAGCCGCTTCGGCCAAGGAAGAGGCGGAAAAGATCTTATCCGACTACCAGCATAAAATAAGTGAAGCCCACCAGGAAGCTCAGGCTATTCTGGAAAAGACCACCAAAATGGCCGATACCACCCGCGCGGAGATAGTCGCCCAAGCCCGGGAAGAGGCCGGGCGGGTTATGGAGCAGGCCCGGATGGAGATTGAGCGAGAGAAAAGGGTGGCCCTGGTGGAGATTCGCCGTCAGGCGGCAGACCTTGTGGTGGCAACGGCAAGCAAGGTCATGGCCCGCGCCCTTACCCCTAATGACCAGGAGCATCTGGTTAAAGAGGCTCTGTCGGAGGTGGAAAGGTTACAGTGAGTGAAGACAGGGTAGCCCGGGTCTATGCGGAGGCCCTTTTTTCCGAAGCGCGGAAGATGGGGCAGGCCGAAGAGCTGGGAGAAAAGTTGCTTTTCTTACAGAAACGGATGGAGGAAGATGCCGAGCTCCAAAAAGTGCTCCGGCACGAGCTCATCTCTCCTCAGGATAAAGAGAAGGCTTTGCAATCTCTTCTTCCCCGGCTGCTGAGCAGAGAAAAAGATGACTTTATTACGGCCATTGTTCCGGAATATCAGCGCCTGCTGGATCAGGAGAAAGATGTTGAGCCCATCGAGGTGACCCTGGCTTCTGCGCTTACCCCCGCCCTTGAAGCGGAGCTGAAAAAAAGGCTGGCTCAGGTTGTGGGGAAGGGTGTCCGGCTGGAGACGAAAGTCGATCCGGAAATTCTGGGGGGAATGGTGCTGCGCTGGGAAGACCGGGTCATCGATGCCAGTGTCAAGAAAAAACTGGAGCTCATAGGCGACCACTTAAAGACAGTTTAACCGGCGCTATGGTTGAGCTGATGTAAAGGGGTGATCGAGGTTTGGATAGCAAGATCGAAGAGATAACCGGCGTCTTGATGAAACAGATTGAACGCTATGAGCTGGAGTTAGAGATAGAGAGCAAGGGTGTGGTCACCTATGTCGGTGACGGCATCGCCCGGGTCCAGCTTGAGCATGTTATGTCCGGCGAGCTCCTCGAGTTTCCCGGAGGGGTTTACGGCATGGCCTTAAACTTGGAAGCAGATAGTGTGGGAGCGGTAATTTTAGGTCCATACCTGCATATCAAGGAAGGGGACGAGGTAAAACGAACCTCCCGGATCATGGAGGTGCCCGGAGGGGAGGCCCTCATCGGGAGGGTGGTCAGCCCCGTTGGAGAACCCCTTGACGGTAAGGGACCGATCAACACTGATACATTCAGACCGGCCGAGTTTGCGGCTCCGGGTGTGATCCAGCGCCAGCCGGTCAACGTTCCGTTGCAGACCGGAATCAAGGCTATCGATACCATGATTCCCATCGGCCGGGGGCAGCGGGAGCTCATTATCGGGGACCGCCAGACCGGGAAAACCGCCATTGCGGTGGATACGATCATCAACCAGAAGGGGCAGGATGTGCTCTGTATTTACGTGGCCATCGGACAGAAGGCCTCGACTGTGGCTGCCGTTATTCAGAAACTGGAAGAAAACGGGGCCATGGAGTACACTACTGTAGTGACAGCCAATGCCGGTGAAGCGGCACCGCTTCTCTATATGGCGCCCTATGCGGGTTGTGCCATGGGCGAGTATTTCATGTATGAGCAGAACCGGGATGTGCTCCTCATCTACGACGATCTCTCGAAGCACGCCGTTGCGTACCGGGAACTATCCCTTCTCCTGAGAAGGCCGCCCGGACGGGAAGCTTACCCGGGCGATATTTTCTACCTGCACTCGCGCTTGCTGGAGAGGGCGGTCTGCCTGCATGAATCCTACGGCGGCGGCTCGCTGACGGCCCTGCCGATTATTGAAACCCAGGCCGGCGACGTCTCCGCCTATATCCCGACCAACGTAATCTCCATTACCGACGGTCAGATCTATTTGGAATCGGATCTGTTCAACGCCGGGCAGCGTCCGGCGATCAACGTGGGGCTGTCGGTATCACGGGTCGGCGGCTCGGCCCAGCTGACCGCGATGAAGCAGGTGGCCGGACACTTGCGCCTCGATCTGGCGCAGTACCAGGAGCTGGCTGCATTTGCCCAATTTGGGACGGATCTGGATCGGGCCACTCAGGCCCGCTTGACCCAGGGTGAGCGGATGATGGAGCTTTTAAAGCAGGTTCAGTATGAGCCGATGCCCGTTGAGGAGCAGATCGCGGTGGTCTATGCCGGAGTGAACCGGTATCTGGACGATCTGCCCGTAGATAAAGTCAAGGATTTTGAACAGGAGTACCTCCGCTTTTTACACAGCAGCTATCCCCAAATTCTCAAGGAGATTCGGGAAGAGAAAGCTTTGGACGAAGCGTTGGAAGAGGAGCTCAAGAAGAGCATCCTCGAATTCAAGGAGAGGTTTGCTCCAGCCGAAGAGCTCTCTTCTTGAAGGCGGTGTGCTCAAGGAATCTTTGTAGCGTAAGATAAAGGCGGTGTAATCCTTGCCCAATATTAGGGATATCAAGCGGCGTATCCAGGCCATCCACAATATTCAGCATGTGACCGGGGCGATGAAGATGGTTGCCGCGTCGAAGCTGCGCCGGGCACAAAGCCAGGTATGGGCGGCGCGCCCTTATGCTTACAAGATCGCCGAGGTGGTCGGCCGCCTCGCTCTCGCGCCTCAAGCTCGCGAGATTTCCCTCGTCGCCCCCCGGGAGGTCAGCCGGGTCGGCTACGTCCTGATTACCGGGGACCGGGGGCTTTGCGGGGCCTATAACGCCAATCTGATCAATCTGGCTGCGGAATCGCTTAACCGGGAGGAACGTCCCGCCGCCCTGGTACCGGTGGGCGGCAAGGGAGCGCGCTACTTTTTGAAAAGGCCCGTCGAGGTCTTGAAACATTATGAAGAGATCGGAGATGATCTCGACCTGGCCCAGGCCCGGAATCTGGCCCGGCAGCTGATGGACTACTATCTGGAACAGGAGCTCGACGAAGTGCACCTGATCTATGCCCGTTTTCATACCGCTCTTCGCCATGAGCTCATGGTGGAAAGATTTTTACCGGTGGTCACACCCACGCTAAAAGCAGGCGAAGAGATCGACTATATCTATGAGCCGGAGCCGAAGAGCATGCTGGAGGCGATCTTGCCCCGCTACTGTGAAATGCGGGTTTTCCAGGCTCTTCTCGAATCGAAGGCCAGCGAGCACAGCGCCAGGATGGTAGCCATGGAGAGCGCCACGAGCAATGCCGGCGACGTGATTGATCGGCTCACTCTGAGCTTCAACAAGGCTCGCCAGGCGGCCATCACCACGGAGATTGTGGAGATCGCGACCGGTGCGGAAGCTTTAACGGCCCGCAGTTAAAGGAGGGAGATTAAGTTCATGAATGAGGGAAAGATTGTGCAAGTCATTGGGCCTGTGGTTGACGTTGAGTTTCTTGAAGAAAACTTGCCCGATTTGTACAATGCCATCATCATCAAGGAGAACCAGATTGACCTGACCATGGAGGTCATGCAACATCTGGGTAAAAACATAGCCCGCTGCGTCGCTCTGGCTTCTACCGACGGTCTGTATGCGGGCATGAAGGTTATAGATACCGGCTCTCCGATCAAGGTGCCCGTCGGCCCGGGAACCCTGGGCAGGCTGTTAAACGTGCTCGGTGAGCCCATCGATGAAAAGGGAGATTTGGAAGTGGAGGAGCGCTGGCCCATTCACCGCGACCCGCCGTCCTTTGAGGAGCTGGAGCCCTCCACGGAGATCCTGGCGACAGGGCTCAAAGTGCTCGATCTGCTGGCCCCCCTGCCCAAGGGCGGCAAGATGGGCCTCTTCGGCGGTGCCGGTGTGGGGAAGACAGTGCTCATCATGGAGCTCATCCGCAACGTCGCCTACGAGCACGGCGGCCACTCGGTTTTTGCCGGTGTGGGTGAGCGGACCAGGGAAGGCAATGAGCTTTATCTGGAAATGATCGAATCCGGCGTTCTCGACAGGACGGTTCTTGTATTCGGCCAGATGAACGAGCCCCCCGGAGCCCGCCTGCGGGTGGGGCTGACGGGGCTTACTGTCGCCGAATATCTGCGGGACAAAGGGGGGCGCGACGTCCTTCTCTTTATCGACAACATTTTCCGTTTTGTCCAGGCCGGTTCAGAGGTTTCTGCTCTGCTGGGGCGCATGCCTTCGGCAGTGGGTTATCAGCCGACCTTGGCCACGGAGATGGGGAACCTGCAGGAGCGGATCACCTCCACCAAGAGCGGTTCGATCACTTCGGTTCAGGCTATCTATGTGCCCGCCGACGACCTGACGGACCCCGCTCCGGCGACCACGTTTGCCCACCTTGACGGGACCATCGTGTTGTCGCGGCAGCTCGTTGAGCTCGGGATCTACCCGGCGGTCGATCCCCTCGACTCCACTTCGCGGCTGCTTGCTCCCGAGATTGTCGGGGAGGAGCACTATGAGGTCGGCCGGGGGGTCCAAAGTATTCTGCAGCGCTACAAAGAGCTTCAGGATATCATTGCCATCCTCGGCATCGAAGAGCTCTCCGACGAGGATAAGCTCATCGTGGCCCGGGCCCGCAAGATTCAGCGTTTCCTTTCGCAGCCTTTCCACGTGGCGGAAGCTTTTACCGGCAGACCGGGAGTCTACGTTCCGCTGAGTGAGACCCTCAAAGGATTCAAGGAGATCCTGGAGGGGCGCCACGACGGCCTGCCGGAGCAAGCGTTTTACATGGTCGGCAATATAGAGGAGGCAGTTAAAAAAGGACAGGAGCTACTCTAAATGAGTTCAGTACTATTCGAGGTTGTCACCCCTGAGAGGAAGATCCTCCAGGAAGAGGTCGACAGTGTTATCGCTCCGGGCACGGAAGGTTACCTGGGAGTTCTCCCCAGGCACACCCCTCTCTTGACCACCTTGAAGCCCGGCGTGGTGAGCTACCGCAAGGCTGCGGGCGCGGATGAACGGCTGGCGGTCTCCGGTGGCTTTATGGAAGCGGGCCCCGATCGTGTGGTCATCCTTGCCGATACGGCGGAGCTTGCCGGGGAGATCGATGTTGAAAGAGCCCGCCAGGCTAGAGAGAGGGCGGAGAGGCGCCTGCAGGAACGGCCGGCCGAACTGGATGTGGCCCGGGCGGAAGCAGCCCTGGCGAGAAGCCTCGCCCGGCTCAAAGCTGCGGGTGTGGAACATTAGCGGCGGGTAAAAAAGACTGAAGAGAATCTTTTCGGGAGCGGCTGGAGCCGCTCCGGCGAAACTGTTAAAATCCCACCTGATTCAGGTGGGATTTGTTTGCCTCGGTTGAGCGCTAGATGGGCTTGGGGTCTTTTTGGGTATCGCCGGCTTCTTTTCTAATCCTCGCTTCGCAGATAGGGCAAAAAGAGGTGCTTTTCTCAGGGGGCCCTCCGAAAAAGTCTTCCACCAGCGGGCTCTCGGCCAGCACTTTGACTTCAAAGGCGCGTCCGCAGATAATACAGTGTTTCTGTATTTTATTGGACAAAATATTCCACCTCTCCCGGATCTGGTGGATGTCGGTGTGATTGTGTTCTTCTGTAAATATTATATTGATTTAAAAACCGGGTGTCAACAAAAACGGGTTTTCCCCGCTGCTGACGGGACCGGAGGCCGTCCGGGTAAAAAGTTTCTTTTTGGATCCCCGGGAAAGAGGGAGCGCTGTAGCGGCAAGCCGAGCCGGCGGCGGTGGCCGCACTTGTTAGGCGCTCCGGCGCTGTTTTTCGCTGTTTTTCGGAAAGCCCTCCGGCCCGGTTTTGCTGTTGACAAGCGCTGCAACCGGCGTATATAATACGGAGTGATCATCTGCTGAACAAAGCTGATGCAGACAGAGGCGATGAAGGGGAGAGTACGCCGGTATTCCGTTCCTTAGAGAGAGGCTCCCGCGGCTGAAAGGGGCTTCGGCAACGGCCCGGCTGAAATGCGCCTCCGAGCCGAGGCTGCGAACAGGGAGTAGCGGTCTCCGGAGCCGTCCGTTAAACGGTCTGAGCGGGGCGCTTGCCGTCCAAACAGAGTGGAACCGCGGTGATGATGCCGTCTCTGTGCCGAAAGCACAGCAGGCGGCTTTAATTTATTGCTCTTTTGGTGTGCTCAGCGGAAGCAAGTACGAACGAGGTGAATTGCGGTGACTGTTAAATTGTACAACACTTTGACCCGGCGCAAGGAGGTATTCGCTCCTTTAAATCCGCCTGAAGTGACCTTTTACATTTGCGGGCCGACTGTTTACGATTACATTCATATCGGGAATGCCCGCGTCTTCATCGTTTTTGATGTGATCCGGCGCTATCTGAACCACCGGGGCTACCGGGTCAAAATGGTTCAGAACTACACTGACATTGACGATAAAATGATCGAAAGGGCCCGGGAGGAGGGGACTGCCGTTGCCGCTCTGGCCCAAAAATTTATCGAGGCCTACGAGGCCGATGTGAGCGGATTGCGGGTGCGCCCGGCGGATCTGCATCCCCGGGCGACGGAGCATATCGAGCCGATTGTCGAGCTCATCGGCCGTCTTGAGGAGAAGGGGCTGGCCTACCGCTCCGGGGGGGATGTCTACTACTCCGCCGGCGGTTTTTCCGAATACGGCCGCCTCTCCCATCAGGATACAGAGGAGCTGCTCGCCGGGGCGCGGATCGAGCCCGGGGAGAAAAAAAGGGATCCCCTCGATTTTGCCCTCTGGAAGCAGAAGAAAGAAGGCGAGCCCGCCTGGGACAGCCCCTGGGGTTTGGGCCGGCCGGGCTGGCATGTTGAGTGCTCCGCCATGGCGATGCACTATCTCGGCGAAACGGTCGATCTCCATGCCGGCGGCGCGGATCTGATCTTCCCCCATCATGAAAATGAAATTGCCCAGAGCAGCGGGGCCACGGGCAAGCCTTTTGTCCGCTACTGGCTTCATGCCGGTTATCTGAATATCGAGGAGAAAAAGATGTCGAAGTCCCTGGGAAATGTCCTCACAGTGCACCGTCTTCTGGAGGAGTACAATCCTTTGGACCTGCGCTTTTTCATTCTGTCGGCACATTACCGCAGCCCGCTCAACTTCAGCCGCGAGCTCATCGCTCAGGCCGGGAGCGGCCGGGAGCGGCTCCAGGAGCTGGTGAACAACGTCAGCCGGGCCCTTGGCGAAGCCGGAGAGGAGCAGGGCGCACCGGAGAAGCAGCTCCGTGCGGCTCTGCCTGAGGCGCAACGGGATTTTGCAAAGGCGATGGACGACGATTTCAACACTGCCGGAGCGATTGGCGTTCTCTTCGAGCTGGCCCGCAAGGGTAATATCTACCTGCGGGAGGGGCACCCCTACAACCGCGGGCTGTTGGAGCAGCTGCTGGAATTTTATACTCAGGCGAACGATCTTTTGGAGATTCTGGAGCTCCGGGAGCCCCGCTCTCTCGACGAGGAGCTGCTCGGGATGATCAAGCGGCGGGAAGAGGCCCGCGAGAGGAAAAAGTGGGCCGAGGCGGATCGGATTCGCCACGAGCTTAAGGAGCGGGGTGTAATCCTGGAGGACACCGCGCACGGCACCCGCTGGAAACTGGAGATGGACCGCTGAGATATCGCCGCGTGCGCCGGAACGGGGTTTCCCCGGCTTATCGCTGCGGCAGCGTAATTTAAGCGAAAGGTGATGGATCAACAATGCAGATCGAGCTGATTGCCTGGACGCCCGATCCGGAGCAAACTGTGGCCGCGGCGGCGCGGCTCTGTTATTCCGCTGCTTCGGCTGCGGAGATCGCCCGGGCTATGCCCCCGGAGAAAGCAAAATCATTTGTCGCCAAACTGGTCGAAATGGGGCATCAATCCCCGCTGGAGCACGTCTCCTTCACTTTTGCCGTGGACGGGGTCAGCCGTGCCCTTTCGCATCAGCTGGTTCGCCACCGCATTGCTTCTTATTCCCAGAAATCGCAGCGCTATGTCGATGAAAAGAACTTTACCTGGATCATCCCTCCCTCCGTAGAGCGCGATGCGAAGGCCAGGCAGCTCTTTGAGGAGCAGATCGAATCGATCCGGCAGTGCTATGCCGCCCTCTGCGAGGCGGTGCCGCAGGAGGATGCCCGCTACATTCTGCCCAATGCCTGTGAAACAAAAATTGTGGTAACGATGAATGCGCGGAGTCTGCTTCATTTCTTCCGGGTGCGCTGCTGCCGCCGGGCGCAGTGGGAGATCCGGCGCCTCGCCAATTTGATGCTCGCAGAGGTGCGCCGGGTGGCCCCGGAGCTGTTCAGGGTCGCCGGACCGCCCTGCGTGACGGATAAAATATGTCCCGAGGGAGAGATGAGCTGCGGACGGCTTCAGCGGGAAAAAGATGAACAGAAGCAGAAATGAGCGCCCCCCCGGCGCCGATGAGCTGATCATCGGCCGCCAGGCGGTGCTCGAAGCGCTTCGCCGGGGGCGTCTGGAGAAACTGTATTTTACCGCCGGGCAGAGGGGCGAGACGATGGCGCAAATTTTGCAGCTCGCCGGGCAGAGGAAGGTGCCGCTCAAAGAGGTGCCGCGCGCCGAGCTGAACCGCCTCGCTGCCGGCGGCAAACATCAGGGCGTCGTCGCCCGGGCACCCTCGTTTGCCTATTGCACTTTGGGGGAGCTGCTCGGAGAGAGCGGTTCCGGCACCGAGGGCCCCTTTTTCATTATGCTCGATCACCTGCAGGATCCGCAAAATTTAGGGTCGCTTCTACGCACTGCCGATGCCGCCGGGATGGACGGGATGATCATTCCGCAGGATCGCAGCGTTAAGATCACCCCGGCGGTGCGCAAGGTTGCCGCCGGCGCCGCCGAAAGGATGGCTGTCGCCCGGGTGGTCAATCTCGCCGATGCTGTGGAGCAGCTCAAGGAGAACGGTTTCTGGATCTACGGTGCCGAGGCGGACGGGACGCTGCCCTATTACCGGGTGGACTACCGGGGCCCCTTTGTCCTGGCCGTCGGTTCGGAGGGGCAAGGGCTCTCCCGGCTGCTCCGGGAGCGCTGCGACGGAATCATCTCCATCCCCATGCGCGGTGCGGGGGGCTCCCTCAATGCCGCCGTAGCGGCGGCAGTGATCATCTACGCCGCTGCTTGTCAGCGGGAGGGCTGGGAAAGCCTCACCTGAGCGGGGTGGGTGGCAGCCGCTTTCTGCGGAAGATACCGCTTTTTCCACTTTCGGGCAGCTGTCTGCGGGGCTGCAATGATAAAGTGAGCCATCTGCTCAATTGCGCAGAAAAATTTGATCTTGCGGACAGGTTCGTCTTTGTTATTTCAAAAAGTAACCTGACGCCGGAGCTTGACCAGTTTGTATCTTTACGTTATAATAACTGCGTCGGCAAAAGGCTTATCCTTCCACAAAAATCCCTACGGAGGCGATCTTAGTGAGCTCTTTGGCTCCTGAAGCGAAGGAAAGCAGTAATATCTATCTTGAACTTGAGTTTAAAAGCGATGAGGACATCGTCGGCGAGGCTAAAGGGGGCAACAACGTTGCTCTGGAATTCCTGATTCTGAAATATAAAAATTTTGTAAAAGCCAAAGCCAGGTCTTATTTTCTAATCGGTGCCGATCGCGAAGACATTATTCAGGAGGGGATGATCGGTCTATACAAGGCGATCCGTGATTTTCGGGGGGACAAACTTTCTTCATTCCGTGCCTTTGCCGAGCTCTGTATCACCCGGCAGATTATCACCGCCATCAAGACGGCCACCCGGCAGAAGCATATCCCGTTGAATTCATATGTTTCCTTGAACAAACCGATCTATGATGAGGATTCAGACAGAACGCTGCTCGATGTTCTTTCAGGCACCAAGATCACCGATCCCGAAGAGCTGATGATCAACCGGGAAGAGTATAACGATATCGAGTACAAGATGAATGAAATCTTGAGCGATCTGGAGTGGAAGGTGCTGACCCTTTATCTGGAAGGCAAATCTTATCAGGAGATCGCCGAAGATCTGGAGCGTCATGTCAAGTCCATCGACAATGCCTTGCAGCGGGTGAAGCGCAAGCTGGAGCGCTACCTGGAGGTGCGCCGGGGTTAGCTTCCCGAGTTGATTTTGAGGAAGGCCGCGGCGGAGACAATATATTTTGAGCGTGTTGACATTTCCTTTTGGGGTGTGTATAATCGATAAGTGCTTCAATGCGGGTGTAGCTCAATGGTAGAGCGCCAGCTTCCCAAGCTGGTAGCGTGGGTTCGATTCCCATCACCCGCTCCAGGGATGACGCGGGGTGGAGCAGTCAGGTAGCTCGTCGGGCTCATAACCCGGAGGTCGCAGGTTCAAATCCTGCCCCCGCAACCATTTTTATTAGGAAATCGCAAAACTGCGGTTTCCTTTATATGCTAAGAGCGCTCACGTAGCTCAGGAGGCAGAGCGTATCCTTGGTAAGGATAAGGCCACCGGTTCGAATCCGGTCGTGAGCTCCACGGCGGCGTAGCTCAGCTGGCTAGAGCATGCGGTTCATACCCGCAGTGTCCGGGGTTCGAGTCCCTGCGCCGCCACCATTTTTTATTTATTTACGTTGTTCTGTGGCATAATAAGGCAAAGATGAGCGCTGCCGAGATTAAATCAAGTTTTACCCTTTGAGGAGGTGCCGAAGTGGCGAAGAAAAAGTTTGAGCGGACGAAGCCGCACTTGAATGTTGGGACCATTGGACATGTGGATCACGGCAAGACCACGTTGACTGCTGCGATCACCTCGTGTCTGTCCAGTGCCGGTTTTGCGGATAAGACTTCTTTTGATCAAATTGACAAGGCTCCCGAGGAGAAAGAGCGGGGGATTACCATTGCCACTGCTCATGTGGAGTATGAGACTGACGAGCGCCACTATGCTCATGTGGACTGCCCCGGTCACGCC
>MTBK01213182.1_pt2 | contig 20540 bp, 19 predicted proteins | sample 1535981 | NCBI WGS metagenome assembly MTBK01 (sample SAMN06109225, study PRJNA356200) | anaerobic digester metagenome | isolation source: biogas reactors fed with pig manure or primary and secondary sludge | place: Spain | collected 2016-06-30
GTTGTGGCACGGCTTCGAGGAGGAACTGCTCTCCCACCTGGCGGCGTGCTTAACGCCTTGCGGCATCAGAGGTTGTGGCACAGCATACCTTCCAAATCGGCTCCACATCAACGTTCCAGAGGTGCAGTTTCAAGGATGAGCAAGAAAATGCCACTCGGCACGCAAAAAAAAGTATTGAAGGCACGGAATCCTTAAAACAACACCATCCACGACAAGAATCGCACGCAATCAAGCAATTGTCAAGATCCATAATCCAGAAAACTTCAGTCATTGCAAGGAAAGATGAAGCTTGGCGAATCAAGTCATCCATCACACCCGGAGGCGCTTGAAAGCACTCACATGACAATCCACTTCTCAGGCTCGTCTGGCCAGGCGGCTTCGTTGTTTCTTCTCCTGATCTTCTTTACACATGCATCGCATAGTTCCGTGATCAACAGTCCGTCCGCAGAGTCCATCACCCTGCTAAGCTCCCAGCGCAGGCGTTCTAGTTCTCTTTCACTCAAATATGCGCGAAAAACACTGTACTGTACTCTCTCCCCATGCCCCTCCAATATTTTGGCGACCTTCCGGAGTCGTTTATCATTTCGCACATCGTATGAGATAAGACACCACTTCTTCACTCCATCACATCCTATCTGAGTCGGGAGCGGGCGAAAAGACCGGGCGTGTCGGTCCACTCCTTCTCCAAAAGGCGTACTTCAAGCTCCATCGTGCGGTGCCAGGAGAGAGAGTAGTCCAGTACAGGATGCTTCCACTTGTCTTGCATACGCCGCTCGAAAAGCACTATCGCTTTCTTGCGCCCTTGGTCGGAAAGCCAGACTTTCTCCTTCGTTACAGAGAAGTCCTTTTCGATATCCCACTGCTTTCGATTGATCGAAGAGACCACGACCATGTCCCAAACAGGCACGCGGAAGAGTTCCATTACATCCATCACAAGGGGGTGCGCACTTGATCTCGGAGTGTGAAGGTAACCGAAGGCCGGCTCCAGGCCGACAGAGACGATGCTTTCAAACAGCGCACGATAGAGCATGGAATAACCAAAGCTTAAAATGGCGTTAAATCGGTCCTTGGGCGGCCTTCTAGTTCTGCCGGAGGGCAAAAGTTCAGGTTCTACACTTTCGCTCAATACGCAAGGCAGAAGATCGAAGTAGACTTGGGCGGCTGCGCCTTCTATGCCGCGCAGAGTGTCGACTCCCTCCGCCGGCGAGACGGCCTTCAACAGCGAGCGTATTTCTCCGATGCCGGATTTAATCTGTTCGCTTCGCTGTTCTCCGCGAGTAGTGCGCAAAAGAAAGCGAAGCTGGCTTTCCACTTTCGCAAGGACAGTCCGTCTAGACAGCTTCAGACACATACCTGGATTGGTCAGGGCTTGGTACTGTCTTATGCGTCTTTGCACAGGGCCTGGACCGGGCGAGAAGCTTCCAAGATGCGACCCGCCCCTTGAAAACCAATGCAGGTGAATTCCCTTGTCGGCGCAGAGATGGAGGGCTTGAGTGGTCACCTGCGCGGTGCCGTGCACAGTGATCGAGTGCAGTCCCGCAGAAGGGACCTTCCGAACAGGCTCCGCATCCGTTTCCAGCTTGAACGCCTCTCCGGTGCGCCCTATGCGTGACTGCAGCCCCGTTATGTGGAGCGCCGCCCCCTCTATCTCGGGGGGAAAGAGTCGGATCGGCTCCCACTCCCGGCTTCGTGCCAGGCGTTCCTCCTCCGGGAGGCATACCGGCGCCAACGAGCACTTGAGACACTTTTTCGAGGAGTCGCATACCGGCGGTCTGTCCGTGCTTGCACGAAGCTCTCTGGCTCTGCGAATTGCATCGAAGACTTTTTGACGGTTCTCCTCGGTCAAGGGGACCAACACGGTGGTGTTTTGACCATGGTATCTTATTCGGGCCTCCACAAACTTTCTTTGCAGATGCTCTTCCAGAAGAAGCGAGTAGGCTGTAGCCTGTACTATGTCGCTGTCCCAGGCTTGCGCCGCTTCTCCTTTGCGGAGCATCGGCTTGCCCCTTTTATGTTCGTAGACTACCCAGTTTCCGTTTCTATGGCGCACTGCGTCCATTTTTCCGGTAAGACCCAGTGTTTCGCTGGTAAGGAAGAAGGAGCGACGCTCCTCTCCTTCTTCCTCGGCTAATTCTTCATGCAGGGTTCTTCCGGCATAGACGCTGGCATCGGCGAGGCGGATTTCCTCCACCTCCTCCAGAAAAAACAGACGCTCGCAGTAGAGAAGCGCGTGAAGGGCGCTCACACGCAGCAGCGCGTCGTTTTCCGCCGCGGCAGTCAATATGCCACCTCCACCCAGGCGGACGCCGGTATCGCATCGGAGGGGTCCTTCAACGGGGCGAAAAGAGCGGTCTTGGTCTTCCACACGTTCTCTCTGTCGACTGTGACGGTGAAGCGAGAGATGCGCCTTTTCTCGGTCTCATCTTCGCCGTCCGGCCCGCAGTACCAGTGTGCGCTTGCCGGTTCAAGCATCTCCTCTATTCGGTCCACCATGAAAGAATTGTCCCCTAGAAAGGGGAGGCCGTAACCTCTTTGCGACTCCCCGCGGAGTCCCTTGCGGACCTTCTCTTCAATTGCGGGGGAATCAACCGCTATGACGGCGTCGATGGACGACAAAAAGGCGCGGACTACCGGTTTGATGTGATATTTGGACCCCTTAGCCAGCGGTGCTTTTTCAATGCCGGTCTTCCCAACCGGGTAGTTGTGGAGCTGCTGAAATATCCGCTGGCTCTCGGGAAAGGCGCGCGCTCCTATCGCGAGGCGAACAGAGGGCAGACCATCGGCGATAAGGGTCGTGCCTGTCTTGCCGTCCGCCCCGCGCATCTCGATGCCCGCGATGTTCAAAAGCAGCCCGTAAGCCGCCGAGGGCGTCAGGAAGTCGGCGGTCGGTCGGAAGACTCCGGCCGCGAAGGGTCGGAACGCAGCGAAGGGCGCGGTCACACGCAGGAGAAGCATGATCTTTACCCGAATGCGCGGTCGCCCGCCATGTCGAGTATTTTCGCGGCGTTCCTCTCGGCGACGACGTTCTTCTTCGCAAGCGCGTCCAGGGTCGCCTCGTCCATGTCACGGACGATCTTGCCGCCGACCAGGAACTCCGCGCCGGGGAGGTCGTCGTTGAGAATTGCATCGACGACTTCGGGGAACGAATGCGAACCATCCTCGCCGACCAAGAAGCCGTAGGTGTCGTAGCCGGGGGCGAGCCGGGGCGTGAGTCGCACCACTATGCTGGCAGGGGCCATGTCGTAGAGGCTGCGAGCGTGGTTGCCCGCCACTCCGCCGAGCTGTCCTATCACGGAGAGGAGCTCCCTGGTCCACTCGGCCTTCTCTCTGCATTCATCTAGGTTGAGAGCGAACGGATACTGGAAGGCCGTGTAGGTCGTCTCCCTGTGAAGCAGTTGGGAGGAGTCGGCGTTCTGCCAGGGGCTGTCCTTGGTCTGCAGCGGCGACTGGGTGAATACCGTGTCGTGGCGATATGGCTCTAGCGCGACGGCCAGGTTCATGCGGAGGACGGAGTCGCGTTTGAATGTGAACCGTGCCCTGTTCCGCCCCTTGGCCTCAAGCTCCTTTTCGATCTTTTCCCTGTCTTTCTTTCCTGCGGCGATCAGCCAGCCCATGAAGAAGTCGTCCGCATAGGCGTCCGAGTCGGGGTAGTCCTCGTACTTGACCGCAAGCTGCTCCTCGTCGTGAAGTCTGCTTCTGTTGCACGGAAGCCCCACAGCCCTCAGTCCATCGCGTATGGCGTTTCTCATGGCCTCGGGCGAGACGACCGCGAACTGCATGCGCCCCTTGGTGATCTTCTGCAGAACGGCGCGGTTCTCGGCGGACTCCCCTCGGTAGTTCGCGCTGGGCGCGGCGTGTGTCAACACTGTGGAAAACAGATTCATTGCGATTCCCTCCTTGTTTTTCGGTTTCATTCGGTCTCGGCCTGCGGCTGCTCGTCCTTCGAGTAGACATAGGAGCAGGCGGAAAGGGCCAGCATCGCGAAGAGCTTGATCTTCTCCCGCTCCTCCGGGTCCACAAGAGCCCTGGCGATCAGGATGAATTCGTCGTTATCCTCGTTTTTGGGAGAGCTCTTCATGAACTGAGGGTGCGAGCAGAGTGTGCCGGTGAAGTACTCGGCAATGTCCGACCCCTTTCGTCCGCGAAGGGCGAGAAAGGCGCCGTTGCAAATCTTTTTTACCGCCTCCTGGTATTCCACGGAATAGCGGGCCGAGTCGCCCTCTTCTTTTTTTTCAAGATGAGTCTTGTCGTTCGGAAGCAGCTCCTTCTTCACTCGCTCTTTCAGTTCCGAGATCACGTACCTTCTTACGATGTCTCTTGTTTTCGCCGCGAGCCTGTCATCTCTATTGACTGCGGGCGCGCCGGCATCGTCGATTCCCATGTCTTTCGCCTCCCTTGTATATTCGATATCTTCTGCTATCTTCGTGAATCTGCGTCGGATGTCGTTTCCAAAAAACGGGGTGTTTCCGGGGGTCCCGTCCTTGGACCACACGAACAGCTCGGACGGATACTGCTCCAGGATCTCCTGCATTCCTGTGTACCAAGGGGTTCCGTCGAGGATGTTGCGGATGCGGCAGGTTTTGTAGAGAAAGTTCAGGGGTCTCTTTTTACCGCCGGGTGCGACCAAGTGGCTGTATTCGACCAGCACGTCCCTGCTCAAGGGCACGTAGGCCGATGCCAGCAGGTTTACCGCGTTTCCCTTTTTTTCCATGTGGTAGTACTCCGCGCCCTCGACTGTGTCGAATATGCCGCGCCCCTTGGTTTCCACCCTGTACTCGGTGATCGAGGAGAGAAACTCCAGACCCCCCTCCTCGGGCAGGTCTATGAGCGCGGACACGGGGCGGTGGTACTTGCTGGATTCCAGATCGCTTCCCAGCCACTTTCTGTATTTGCCCACATATTTGTCCACGTCGACTATTTCAGGCATCACAATTACATAGCCGCTTTCTTCACGTTTGAGAGAAATGGCGGAACCGCCCTCGCCCTTTCCCCTCTTTATCTGAAATATTCTTGAGAGAAACAGGGGGCAGGCGATATGGGAAAAATGAAGCAGAAGGGACTCTTTAAGGGTGCCTCTAGAGAGCACTTTCTCCGCATTGAAGCGCTCGGATCCGAGCAAGTATGTCCCGGGGATCTCTTTGCTTTTGTTCATATCCTTGAGAAGTGTTTTCCAGTCACCTTCCGTAAAGGAGCAAGGGCTGCCTTGCACCCTTTCTTCGTACACACCCCGCGTCGTGGGCTTGCCGCGATAGGTGGCCCAGAGCATGTCGCGCCAAAGCTTTAGCTTCTTGTCTCCTTCGTCGCCTTCGGGAAGCACACCCCTCAAGGCCGCGCCCTTGGGAACAGTCATACTGTAGACGAAGTACTTCTCCGTCTCCGTTTTACCTTCCCTCTCCGTCGTCTTCTCCACCGTATCCACAGGCTCCTGCCCCGACCATCTCGATTTGCTCTCGATCATGATCTTTTCAGCGTCGTAAAGCTCGTCGAACAGGGCTTGGAAATTATCTCTTGTAAAACGGATTATCCAGCTCTCTCCCTCTCCCCGTGTTATCTCCGGGAGCGGCGCCATCCCTCTCTCCTCCATGGTCCGCACCAGAAAGACCAGCCCCGCCAGCCCCGTCTTGTGCTGCGCGGAGGGGAGCAGTGCGGTCTTGTACTCGAGTTCCAGGACTTTCTGCTCCTCGTCCTTTGTGGTCTTAGACTTCGCCATCCGGATTCCTCCTTTCCCTGTCTTTGTTCAGCAGCGCAGGCCAAGCCGCTCGCTGTATTCTCCGGTCGCGACCCGCAGATGCGGTGGAAGCCCCTTCCCCTGCACGGTGCTCTTGAACGGCGCCGGGAGTACGAGTCCGTCAACAGGGCATCCCGACTTCCAGAGCCGCCAGTATTCGCCGATGTCCCTTTCAAGTATCGCGGAAACGCTGTGATCGTCGATGTCGCGGATGCCCTTGTCCGAGCTGCGCGCGAAGCCGTCCTCTTCGATGAACGAGAGACGTTTGATCATCTCGCGCGTTGCGGGGGAGTATTTTTCCAGAAGCTCCTGCAGACGAACCTGGCTTACGAACTGTCCGTCGATCTCGTTCACGAAGTCGCCTACGTTCTTCATGTCGTCGTCTGAATAGGGGCGCCCGCTCTCGGGTGGATAGAGCAGGACCCTGCCGCCGCCTTCGATCTCAAGGATGCGGTTGCATCGCCCCATTCTCTGTATCAGCGCGGTGAGAGGTGCGAACTCGGAGACAAGCAGGGTGGCGCTGAGGTCAAGGCTCATCTCGCACACCTGGGTCGTGACTGCGATCATGGGGCCGTCCTCGCGGAAAGCGGCGATCAGCTCCTTGTGCGCTGCCTGCCTGTCCTTGAGGCGAAAGCGGCTGTGGTAACAGATTATCCGAGCCTCCGGGAGCATGGCCGCCAACTCCTCGGCGGCCTCCTGGCATCTTTTCACCGTGTTTACCACCCAGAGTATCTTGCCACCCTTTCTCCACTCCTCAGCCACCTCGTGCACGGCCTCGTCCCTCGTGGCTCTCCGCACCGTGTAGCGAAGCGCGGAGGAGTTCTTCCACAGGTCGGCGTAGCTCTCGGGTTTTTTCGGGAAGACCTCGAGGCCGCTCTCCTCAAGCTGCTTGATCCTCCCGGGCGGGAGGCTGGCGGTCATGCACAGGGCGGGGACGTCAAATTCCCGAAGAAAGCCTAAAAGCGCCGAGAAGAGCCTCGCGTCGAAGCTGTGGACTTCGTCGAAGATGACCGCGCTTTCTGCAAGCAGGGGAAGCAGGCAGGTGGACCTGTAGTCGTGCCCCATGAAGGCGAGGAACTGGTCCACGGTGGCGCTGAAGATGCGCTTTTGCCAGAAGCCCACGGCGAAGAGGCGGTCGTTTGCGAGGAAGTCCTTGTCGTAACGGGAGTCGGTGTTGTCGAACATGTCCTGGAGTTCGTATTTCGACGTGCCGTGAAGCAGCGCGCCGTCGCTCTCGGGCGCCCATGCGACGTAGTCCTTGAACCCCTCGGTGGCCGTGCCCCTGGTGGGGTAGAGGAAGATGAACCGCCTGATGATACGGCGAGACGCGACCCCCATTCCCCACTTCCATGCGGCGAGGGTCTTGCCGCTGCCGCAGGAGGCCAGCAGCAGGGCGCGATCCGGGAGTTCGGCGGCCTCGAACTGGAAGTCGGAGAAGACAAAAGGCTTCCCCCGTTTGGCCTCTATCTGCCTGCATCGGGGAGCGACGACCTTCTCCTCTATCTGTTGCCCGGTGAGAATGTCCCCGTCGTCGAAGGCCTTGCCGATCCAGTCGGCCAGGGGGATCGGGACCGATCTACCCATCTCCCGCGCAAGGCCGGAACCGGCCGCGTCGGCCAGGATGAGCGCGGTCCGCACCGCGCGGAGCAGTCCCGTTCGTCCGTCGTCGTCGAAGTCGTTTTCCAGATCATGCTCTATCTCCGCGAACTGCCCCGCCTCTCCCTTTACATTTATGCGTATCGGGATGGCATCCTTCGGGACAGACGAAACGCGAACGGTCTTCGTCAGGAGATCGAGGATCTTTTGTATGCCTTCGGGAAGCAGCGCGACCGAGGGCCTCTCACAGTCGGCCGTCTCGGCAATTCCCCTTCCCAGCTTCAGGTGATGCCCCATGACGGAGGCCCGGACGATTTGAAAATCGGCATTCTCCACCGCTTCCAGAACTCTCCTGAAGGGCTTGCGGCTAATCAGCCACCCGCCTAGAAATTCGTGGCGGAGCGTCTGGTCTCCTCGGCCCCTCACGGCCGCCTGGAAGTGTTCGTTGGACTTGCCGAGGTCGTGGAGAATGACGGCGATTCGCGCGTTCTGAAAAAAGAGCGCGGCGTCCGACTCGGAGATTCGGAAGAACCGGAGCCACTGCTTCGCCAACAGGGTAGGTCTTTCTTCGTCGCCGAACAGGGCGTGCAAGGCCTCCAGCACGTCGAAAGTGTGCTGCAGCAGGGTTTTTCCGTGCTCCACTCCCTCTATGACAACAGGCTTTTTCGCAAAAATCGCCATAGCGCTCGCCCTAGAGGAGAGGCACGAGGATGCCGCAGCCCATGCTCCGACGGCCTCCAAGGCCCGCCATTTGGAGTGTCAACGACTCCTCGGCGGTCAGTTCGTCTACTACGAGGGAGAAGCCGACCACATCCCTGCCTTTTATGTTGAGGGTGCGTTTGACAAAGGGCGAGCTCGCCAGATTGTCCGTCTTGCCCTCCTTCGAGGAGAAGCCTTTTCTGAATAAGAGACGGGCCTTCCCCTCTATGCCGAGGTCGGCGATCTGTCTTTGGGCCGCTTCAAGGAACTCCGGCGGACTTGTGAAGCCCTTGATGGTGACAAGGCGGCTCCACAGCGCCGCCGCCGGCACAAGGCTTCTCGATGATGGGACTCCGACAAAGATGCTGCTGTCGCCGATTTCAAGTCTCTTTTCGCACAGCTCCAGATAGTCGGCGACTCTGTCCCTCGCAACTCTGATGATCAGCCTGCTTCGGTCGGTTATGACCAGCTTCCTGCCGCCGCACAGGGTTCCGGATATCGGGTGCACGCCCGTGCGGCCGCGCTGCTTGTTGTCGTGATGAAACGGGAGGAGTTCGGAGAGAGCCGAGTGCAGATAATAACCGTGATCTGCCGGGATGGTGTCGCCCGATAGAGTGAACATGAGGTCAAGCAAAACTTTTCAACTCCTTTCGTGATAGCGAATTCGACCGGAGGGCCGATTGGGGGCTTTCACCTCACCATAAATACATAATATTTATATCACTTTTTTTGTTTTTGTCAAGAGATGATTTTGAATTCTTCCATAACTGATTTTGAGGCGCGGCTGCTGTATAATTCTGTTCCAAGCATTGAGTTCCTCTGATGCCGTGCGATATGAACTCAGGCGTTTAGCATTATTTTTGGTGCGGTGTCGATAGACCACCGACAAAAAGCTTATCCTCTGATCGCCGAAAGGCGTTTGTTTTCCAAATCGAGTTCAGGGAATGGCCTCGGCGCAGGTCGTCCGACCTGGAAAGGGAAGCGGGGTTGAGATTTGAACAATCGCACACGCCGCGTAGTCGTCGTTGGCGCGGCCAATCTGGACATCCTGGGCTTCACCGACGCCGTGCTGGTTGCGCGCGACTCCAACCCGGGGAGGGTGGAGAACCGACCGGGCGGGGTGGGGAGGAACATCGCGGAGAATCTGGCGCGCCTGGGGGTGCCGGTTTCGCTTGTGACGGCACTGGGGGACGACGCGGGGGGAAGCGCGATCCGTGCCTCCTGCGGCCTTGCCGGGGTTGGGCTTGAGCATTCGCTGGTGCTGCCGGGGCGATCGTCCTCCGTCTACATGGCGATTATGGACGAGGGCGGCGACATGGCGCTGGCCCTGTCGGACATGAGCATCCTGGACGAGCTGACCGCCGAACACCTTGACGAGTGTGCGCCGCTTCTGTCCGGCGCGGCCCTCGCGGTCGCCGACGCTTGCCTTTCGGAGGCAGCGCTCGCGCGACTGTTGGATCTGTGCCCGAGGGTCTTCGTGGACCCTGTGTCGGTGGGGAAATGCCGCCGAATGGAGAGTCTTCTCGGGCGCTTTCACTGCGTGAAGATGAACAGGCTGGAGGCCTCTTGCCTGTCCGGGGTAGCGATCAATTCCGACGGAGGCCTGGAGGAGGCTGCGCGGCGCATCCTCGCCCGAGGGGTGCGGAAGGTCTACATCACGCTCGGCGCGGAGGGCGCGTTTTACGCTTCCCCGGAGGAGTGCGGCACGGTGCCCGCCGTTGCTGTGAGTCCCGTGAACGCCACGGGCGCGGGGGATGCTTTCACCGCGGCGGTGGTCTACGGGGAGCTATGCGGCTGGGGGATGGAGAGGTCGGCGCGCTTCGCGTCGTGTGCCTCGGCCCTGACCCTGGCGAGCGCCGGGGCGGTGAGCGAGCTTATGAGCGTGTCGGCGGTGGAGTCCGTCGGCGCGGATTTGGATACCAAGGAGGAGCAGGATGATTGACGACAGGGTGATCAAGGACAGGGTAAAGGCGTCGCCCGAGGTGGCTGCGGCTCTGAACGAGGGGAGGGCCGTGGTCGCGCTGGAGTCGACCATCATCAGCCACGGTATGCCCTACCCGGAGAATGTGGAGAGCGCGCGCACCTGCGAGCGAATCATCCGAGCAGAGGGCGCGATGCCCGCGACGATCGCGATAATCGGCGGCGTGATCCGCGTTGGTCTGAGCGACGGGGAGCTGGAGCACATGGGACGCTCGTCCGGTGTCCGCAAGGTCAGCAGGCGCGACCTGCCGATGGTGCTGGCAAGCGGCGGGGACGGCGCGACTACCGTGGCAAGCACGATGATAGGTGCGTCGCTCGCCGGGGTGCGGGTGTTCGCGACCGGCGGCATCGGGGGTGTGCACAGGGGGGCGCAGCAGACCTTCGACATATCGGCGGACCTGATGGAGCTCGCCAGCACGCCACTTGCGGTGGTCTGCGCGGGGGCGAAGTCGATCCTGGACATAGGCCTTACGCTGGAGGTGCTTGAGACCCACGGTGTGCCGGTGATCGGCTACGGCACGGACCTTTTCCCGGCCTTCTACGTCCGCGACGGCGGCTTCCCCTTGGACGAGCGGATCGACGACGTCCGCGATATCGCGCGGGTGATGCGCCTGAAGTGGTCTCTCGGGCTGTCGGGGGGCATCGTCGTCGCCAACCCGATCCCGAGGGAGCACGAGCTGGACCCTGCTCTGATCTCGCGCAGCATCGAGGAGGCGGTGAACGCGGCGGAGTCTGAGGGCGTGCGCGGGAAAGAGATAACTCCCTTCATCCTGGCGAGGCTCAACGAGGTCACGGAGGGGCGCAGCCTGGCGGCTAACAAGCAGCTCGTCTACAACAATGCGCGGATCGCGGCCAGACTGGCGCTGGCCTACGCCGGGCTTGATCCGTAGCGGAAGCGGAGGATTGTGATGGAGGTACCAGAATGGGACGCACGAAACGGAGTCTTGAACACCGTCTGGAACGGATCGAATACCGCAGAGGGACGTTTGAAAAGGGGACAAAACTAGAAGACCTGCCTGTAAGCATATGGCAAGGCAATCAAATCACCGCATATTTGCATGATGCGATTGAAACCGAGGATCTGTTCGCTTTGGACGGCGTTTACGGCGACGAAAGAGCGGGCTGGCCGGTCCAGATCGACGAGCTCAAGCTGATCTCGGCGGATGAGACGGTCGAAATTATTGTACTCAACCGAGCAATAATTCTCTTACTGTACGACGACGACGAGGTCCGCCGCATACACAGGGTGCTTTTCAAACTCGATGAAAGCGAGAGGAGATCAATGGCTGGTTCAAGTACAAGCTCCGGGAAGACGACGTGGTCGGGACGGGTCGTGTCCGTTCAGCCGCGCATCAGGCTCTCCAGGTCCTTCGACGAGCGATCCCACAACTACCTGGGATATGTGCTGCTCATCGACGGGACCTGCGACGGAGAGCCCGGCGAGTTCCTGATCGCAGTCGGCGAGGCCGCGCACAGGAAGCACCGGTTCGAGGCGGGCATGGAGCTGAGCGGCAGCTCCGCGCCGGTCGAGGACGAGCGAAAGGAGACGGCGTCCCTCTACAAGACGAGCGGGATCAAGGTCGTCAAGAAAGCCGAGGGCGAGACTCCCGCAGGGCCGCCCTTTCGCGGCCTGCCTCCCGACCTCGAGACCTACCGCTTCAGAGGGCATCGTCGCCTGGCCGCCCGTACCTACGACGCGAAATGCACGGAATGCATCTGGGGCTGCCGGATGCCGGTGGAGATGACCATCGACCACTGGAATCCGTCGCGTAAGAAGTATCGTTTCGAGACCTTCTGCTACGGCCCGAAGAGCTGCCCCTCGTACCGGCCGGGCCCGGAGCGGAAGGTCCCCAGGCGGCACGGCATGTCCTACACGGAGGAGGACTGGGTCGACGAGGAGGAGACCGCCCACCGCGGCCCGGACGACTAGCGAGTCCGGGGCGGCGGTCTTCAATCCGGACGTTTGACGGAAAAAACCGGAACAGGTATGCCCGCTCTTTCCAGGGCACTCTCACCCCCGCCTGTCGCCGCTTCATTTATGATCACGCCAACGGCGTCGTCCACCGGAACAGCGCCGTTTTCGTCGTTCGGAACGGCCCCGGTCGCCTCGAACGTAATCGGCACCCCTGTCGTCCCGAGGAACGAAGTGACGAGGGACCTCGGTGTTGATAGGAACGCTCGGGACGATGGCAAGGATACGTTCAAGATAGCACAATAAGCTCTGTATTCGAGATCGCATTAGCCGTCAATAGAGAAATTCGTCCATAAAACCGCCGGGAGTCATTATCCGAGGCCTTTCAATGCCAGTCCCCGCGAAGTCCTTGTCACCTGTCAAGAGAACATCGACACCCCCGATGATCGCCGTGTACAGCACCGGATAGTCCTTCGGGTCGCGGATATCGAACAGGCTGTCGTCCATCACGTATGGCGTTTCCACCAGGCTATAGTTCATCTTGAAAAGGAGAGTGTCCACTGATCCTGCCTTGGTCGGGAATTTCCGTTCCACGACCTCTTTCAGTTCGTCGATCACGAATGAAGAAAGAACCAACTCATGCCTTGTGAAGATGAACTCCATCATGGCATTCATTCGATCATTGGGGAAAAGCAACAGTGAGACCAGGACGTTGGTGTCAAGCATCACCCGCATTCTACCTTGCGGCTCTCTCCCGCCTGATCCCGCTGACCAGAGAGACGATGTCGGACTCGTCCTTAAGCCCCGCTCGCTCCGCCTCGCCCGAGAACGCCGCCTGGGCCTCTCTTATGGCCTCCAACGAGGAGTTGAGGATGTAGATCCTGCCCTCATCCTCGACGAACAGGATCTTGTCCCCCTTTTTCACCCCGAGCCTTCGCCGTATCTCCACGGGAATCGTGATCTGCCCTTTCGACGTGATCTTGGCGAGTTCCATATGCGAACCCTCCTTAAAAGTAAGATTATCCCTGTATTCCTTACAGCATAGTATGGACCAACAGGCGCAAAAAGGCAAGCAGCGAGCCAGGGCGCGGGCTCCCCCCTACCTCCGCCTCATGCACGACTGCAGGTCGTTGGATGTGTAGGCCAGGTGGGCGGCGAGGGCCTCCAGCGCGGCGTCCAGGTCGCGCGCTGCGACAGCGTCCAGGATGGCTCGGTGCTGACGCTGGGACTCCTCCTTCATGGAGGCGAGGTGTATGCGGATGTTTCGGTCGGTCTTCTGGCGCAGGCGTGCCAGCATGTCCAGGGTCAGGGGCCTGTCCGCGGGCTCGAAGAAGAGGTTGTGGAACATCTGGTTCAGGTCGCGCCACCTGATGCAGTCCTCCTCTCTCTCCATCATGTCCAGCGCTTTGGCCGCGTCCTCCACAACTCGCTTGGTTATGCGCGGAAATGCGATCCTCATCAGGCTGGTCTCCAGTGCGGAGATCATCTCGTACAGCTCCCGCGCCTCGTCCACCGACAGGGCGGTGACCACCGCTCCCCTGTGGCCGCGAAAGGCGATCAGCCCCTCCGTCTCCAGCAGGCGCAGTGCCTCGCGCAGCGGGATGGGGCTGACGCCCAACCGCAGAGCCAGTTGAGCCTGGTGCAGCGGTTTTCCCTCCGGCAGCAGCCCCCGATAGATGGCCTCCCTCAGCACCCCCGCTATGTAGTGTGGCGCGGAGGCGTCCCCCGCGCTGCGCGCCGCGAGAGATTCAAGGGTCATCTCTTCGTCCATCGGGCATACCTCCCGAAATAATATATTTTTTGGCTCGAAATTATAAGAAGTCCCCCCAAATTATACTTCATTGACGCTGCGACCGGCTTTCCGCATACTTTATACAGAGCCACAAACTGTAAAGGAGTGATCCCTATGGCGGTTCCAATGGATTATCTCGCTGCGGAGCTGGAGGAGATGAAACGCGGCGGGTTCTATGGCACTATCCGCACGCTGGAGAGCCCTCAGGGCTCATGGGTGCATATCGACGGCAAGAGGTACCTGAACCTGTGCTCCAACAACTACCTTGGACTGTGCAACGACCCGCGCCTTGTGAGCAAGGTGAAGGAGTACGCGGACAGGTACGGGGTTGGGCCGGGCGCGGTGCGCACCATCGCCGGGACTATGAGCCCGCACATAGAGCTTGAAAAAAAGCTGGCAGAGTTCAAGGGTGCCGAGGCTGCAATAGTCGTGCAGTCAGGATTCTGCGCGAACCTCGCGGTAATCCCGACCCTGGCCAACTCCGCGGACGACATTATCTTCAGCGACTCGCTCAACCACGCCTCTATAATCGACGCATGCAGGCTGACCAAGGCCAAGGTGGTCCGCTACGAGCACTCGGACATGGCTGACCTCGAGGCGAAGCTGAAGGAGCACACCTGCTCCGGCAAGAGGCTGCTGATCACCGACGGAGTCTTCTCAATGGACGGCGACATAGCGAAGCTGCCGGAGATCCTGGAGCTGTGCGAGAGGCACAACGTCATAGTCGCCGTTGACGACGCTCACGGTGAGGGAGTGCTCGGGCGCGGCGGGCGCGGAATAGCGGACCACTTCGGCCTGCACGGTCGGGTAGACGTGGAGATTGGCACTATGTCCAAGGCGTTCGGCGTCATGGGAGGCATGGCGGCGGGGAGCGCTCTGCTTGTCGACTACATCAGGCAGAAGGCTCGCACCAACCTGTTCAGCAGCGCACTGACCATACCGGACGTGGCGGCCAACCTGGCCTCGGTCGAGATACTTCAGCAGAGCGATGATCTAGTCAAAAAGCTGTGGAGCAACGGCGACTTCCTGAAGCGAGAGCTGAAATCGCTCGGATTCGACACGGCCCACAGCGAGACGCCGATCACCCCGGTGATCATCGGCGAAGCAGCGGCGGCGAAGGAGTTCAGCGCCAAGCTGTTCGAGGCGGGGGTCTTCGCCACGGCGATAGTCTTCCCCACCGTGCCGCGCGGGACGGCGCGCATCCGGGCGATGGTGTCGGCGGCGCACTCCGAGGACGACCTTCGCTTTGCGGTTGAGAAGTTCGGCCAGGTCGGCAAGGCCATGGGAGTCGTCTAATGAAGCGGATAATGATCACGGGCGCCAACGGGCAGATCGGCGTGGAGCTGGCCATCCACCTGCGCAAGCTCTACGGCGCGGAGAACGTGCTGACGAGCAGCCGAAGGACGATACCGGGCCCCGTCAGCGAGGGCGGCCCCTTTAAGATCCTTGACGTTCGAGACGGGGCGGCTTTCTCTGATATACTGGGATCGTTCAAAGCGGACACGGTCATCCACCTGGCGGGCATACTGTCTGCAAAAGGCGAGGCGGATCCCGTCTCGTCATGGGACATCAACGTTAACGGCACCTGCGCTGCGCTCGAGGTGGCCAGAACGCACGGAGCAGCCTTCTTCCTGCCGAGCTCGATAGCGGCGTTCGGCCCGTCCACCCCTGCGAAGAGCACCCCGCAGGACACCCTCCAGCGGCCGACGACCATCTACGGGGTGGCCAAGGTCAGCCTTGAGCTTCTGTGCGACTACTATCACAAGAGGTTCGGGGTGGACACGCGCGGCCTGCGATTCCCCGGACTGATCAGCTACGAAGCCCTCCCCGGCGGAGGCACCACCGACTACGCCGTGCACATCTACTACGACGCCGTCAAGAAGGGCAGCTACACAAGCTTCATCGCTCCTGGGACCTACATGGATATGATGTACATGCCTGACGCTCTGAACGCGGTCGTGCAGCTTATGGAGGCCGACCCGGCCAAGCTCGTCCACCGCAACGCCTTCAACGTCTCGGCGATGAGCTTCGAGCCGGAGCAGATAGCCGCCTCCATCCGCAAGGTGATTCCGGGCTTCGTAATGGACTACGACGTCGACCCGCTCAGACAGTCGATCGCCGAATCTTGGCCCGACTCGCTCGACTGCTCTGCGGCGCGCGAGGAGTGGGGTTTCTCCCCGGAGTACGACCTCGACCGGATGACGGAGGACATGCTGGCGCGTCTGAAGAAAAAATAACAGGGGAGTGGTATACGTGGCCGACGGTCATGGCGCGAGATTCGACAAGAGACGAAGGGTGAGCCTCCTGATTGCCGACATACTGGCCATGATCGCCTTCTCCACGACAATGTGCATGGGGATCGAGCTCTTCCTGGCGGGGCTGACCTTAGCCCAGTCCGTGAGCGCCCGCATCGCGGCGATCCCAGTGAACCTGATAACCGGAAGGCCCTACGGATGGTTCCGGGACTGGCTATTCCGCCTGCTGCACATAGACAGGACCGACCGTTGGAGGCTGATCATGGGCGACACAGTGGCCTTCGTCGCCTTCCAGGTTCCACTCTACGTGATAGTGCTGCTGCTGGCGGACGCGTCGTGGAGACAGATCGCCGTTTCGTCCGTCTCCATAACGCTGATTTTCACCCTGGCCGGGCGGCCCTACGGTGCCTTCATGGACATGTGCAGGCGAGCGGTTATCAGAATCATAGGATAAGACTAAAGGGGGCGTTCGATATCCGGACGCCCCCTTGAAAGCCTGCCTTGCAAAATTACCCGATAGGTCTATAGTAGAATCATCAGAAGCCAAACGACCGCAAGGCCGGAATCTCGACTTGAGGAGGTCTTTGAAATGAGTAGCGAAATCGTCCGGGTTGGCATCTTCATCTGCAACCGCTACCACACCTGCGCAGGGGGCAAGTGCCTGCGCTCGCTCCGCAACAGAGAGGGCGCCTTCAGCGTCTACAAGGACAGAGAGGTCGAGCTGGTGGGGTACACCACCTGCGACGGGTGCCCCGGGGGCAACATCGAGTACGCCCCGGCCGAGATGAAGAAGAACGGCGCAACGGTCATCCATCTGGCCACCGGGATGGTCGTTGGGTACCCGCCCTGTCCGCGGATAGACTACTTCCGCCGCTTCATCAGCGAGATGTACGGCCTTCCCGTTGTCGTCGGGACGCACCCCATACCGGAGAAGTACTTCAAGATCCACGAAGCGCTGGACACGTGGAAGTCCTCCATGTGGCAGGAGCTGATCGCGCCGACCCTCGCGACCCCCGAGCTTCGCCTGGCGTACAACTAGGACGGGATCCCTCGCGTTCGCTCGGGATGACACAAGCAGGCGGCGGCTCGATAATCAACGGGCCGGGGAGGAAAACAGCCTCCTCGGCCCGTTCTCTGTTTCGGCATCGCTACCGGAGAGCGAATACAGGCGGCTACTGCTTCAGCAGCTCCAGCACGTTCTGGGGGAGCTGATTGGCTTGGGCCAGCATGGACGTGCCGGACTGCATCAGTATGCTCAGCCTGGTGAAGTTCATCATCTCCCTGGCCATGTCCAGGTCGCGGATGCGGCTCTCCGAGGCCGTAAGGTTCGACGACGCCACGGCCAGGTTCGCGACCGTGTGCTCCAGCCGGTTCTGGTACGCGCCGAGCCGCGCGCGAGCCCGGGAGACACGATCCATCGCGTTGTCGACACGGGTCAACGTCCTTCCCGCAAGCTCCCTGTCGACCACGGAGGGCGGAGGCGGAATCAATCCAAGCCCGCGCGCGCTCATGTCTCCGAAGATTATTCCGACGTCCTCGCCCTCGTTCGCGCCAGTCTGGAGGACAGAGCTGTTGTCGGCAAGGTGAACTGTTATCACCCTGTCTCGATCATCAAGGGCGAAGGTCTTCCCGGCGTCGTTCCACGAAGCCGTGAAACCTGCGGCAGGCTCCAGTACGACGTCCACTTCGGGGTGCACCACTCCCGAGAGGAGATTCCCAGTCATTGTGACGCCCGAGGCTATGGTTCTGCCGCTGTGGGAGTCCCTTACGGCGACGCGCCTCACCGGCTCCTCAGCCTCCTGCACCGTGGAGAAGCCCAGCGCCTTCAGGAGGTTGTCGTCCCCGGAGAGAGAGATCTTCCCAGCCTCGCCGGGTATAGAGGATCGAAGTATGATCGGCGCCGTCAGGGTGTAGTCGTCGTGCACAGGAGCAATAAGATCCCACGTCGCGGTTATATCGAAGGCTCCGCTGCCCGTGACGAAAACAAGAAGATGCTCCGGCGCGACGTCGACAGTGAACCATTCGTTCCAATTCCCCCCTCCGGGGTTGTCCGACCCTGAGTAGGCTATTGTCGCGCCCTCCCAGGTCACCTGGTTATAAGGCGGAGTGTTAGTGTACGGGGGGTTGACCAGCGGACCCGGCCCTTGGTAGTGCGCACCTGGAAGGAAGCCGTTCGCGGGGGTGAAGTCTATCGGCACCTCCGGAGGGTACACACCCGCCACGTGGAACCCCTCGCGGGTGAAGATCTGGATCGAGTCGGGCGCTCCTCGGTCATATATATGTATCTCAACATTTTCGGAACCCTTCGTTATCGCGGCAAACGGTATGGAGCCAGAAGTGCGCCCCTCCGGCACTCCGTTGACAAGCTCTTGGTCTATGCGCCTCACCGGGAGAGTGGTCCTGCTCTCCAGCCTTATCGACTCCGCCGTGCCCTGCACGCCGGAGGATATTACGGCAAACTTGTCTGTATCTCCGTTGGCGTTAGACGCCTGTCCAAGATCGAAGGCCACCGCGTCGTTGAACTTGCGACAGACCTCCTGGATCGTGTCGTTGCCGTAAAGAAGGACGTGCGCCGACCTGCCGTCCCCCTGTTTAAGCTCTATAACTGCTGGATCCTCGAAGATGAAACGCCCGTTATCGTAGAAGCCGGGAATATCCCTTAGCGAGAGCTCCTGGCCGTCCTCCCAGATCGGCATTACGTGGGACTTAAGCGTCTGCGCCTGCCCGGGGTTCATGGTGGATATGTGGATGTCGTAGTTCCCATCCTGCACGGCCTTCTGCCCGAACTCGTCCGTGGTGCGCAGCCCCCCTCTCACCACCACCTGGGTGCCGGTTGAGCTGGTCGACCAGAGGACCGAAGAGCTCCCGTCCAGCAGCCTCTTTTTGTTGAACTGCGTGGTGGTGGCGATGCGGTTGAGCTCGTCGGTGAGCTGGTCGATCTCCCGCTGTATGTGCTGCCTGTCGGATGAGGTCAGGGTGTCGTTGCCCGCCTGGACCGAAAGCTCGCGCATCCGCTGCAGGATGGCGTGGCTCTCGTTCAGGCCGCCCTCTGCGGTCTGTATCATCGAGATGCCGTCCTGCGCGTTCCGCCCCGCCTGGTCCAGCCCCGTCACCTGGGCCCTCATCTTGTTGGAGATGGCCAGCCCGGCCGCGTCGTCCGCCGCGCTGTTGATGCGCAGCCCTGACGAGAGCCGTCTTATAGATTTTTGAAGGTCGCTCTCGGAGACACCGAGCGCGTTCTTTGCGAAAAGCGCGGAGATATTGTTGAATATCCGCAACTCATTCACTCCTCCTGTAGATGATGAACACTATTTTTTGATCGGTTGTTAGGATGCGGGCCTTGAGTCCTTGAGACGGCGTGTAGGCAGACTCATCCTGCTAAGGAATAAAGGAGGCCGCAGCCCCCCTTGACGCATTCCAACCGGTATATCCGCGCCTCCGACGAGGAAGAAACGGCGTATCTTCCCTGCCCTGACTAGGTCGATCAGCTTGCCGAAGACTGACATCATCGTGTTTCGTGCGAAGCCGACGTTTATCCAGTGCTCGGGCTCGTCCTCGGTAAAGCCGGGTTCGGCCGACGCCGCCTCGATCACCGGTGAGAAGTCCTCCATGTGGCAGGAGCTGATCGCGCCGACCCTCGCGACCCCCGAGCTTCGCCTGGCGTACAACTAGGCCGAAAGTGCGGGCGTTGTAATAACACATAGAGGCCGTACGCTTATTTCCCCGCCCGGCCTCTTCCTGTTCTCTTACTTCAGGAGCACGACGAGGAAACCCTCCTCACGCTCCTCCTTTTCCACCCTCCAGCCTCGGCTTCCCCCGAACCGGGAGACGTTGTCCCGCGACGTAGCAGTGTCCACCAGCACCTCCACACGCCCCGCAGAAAGACCTTCGATTGCCTTTTTCGTCTCCAGCACGGGCTGAGGGCACGACAGTCCTCTAGCATCAACTCTTACTGTATCCGACATCCTAACCCCTCCCCGCCGTCCTGATTTTAAACAGAAGACCTACCGCCAGGCAGAACACCATGCCGATCACGGTTGCGGTCATCCCGTAGCTTGTCACGCCTGCGCCCGAGCTGGCCAGCGAGAAGTTGTGGGCAAAGGCCGCGCCCACCAGCATCCCTATCACAAAGACCGCCGCGTCTCCATCCCCCTCGCCGGACATGATGAACTGCCGTCCCGGGCACCCCCCGGCCAGGGTAAAGGCAAGCCCGGAGAGGACCATTCCCATGAAGTTCCACATCTGGTTTGTGTGAGCCACAGGCTGATTCTCGAAGCCGGGATTGAACTGTCCCAGCAGGTAGTTCGTAGCGAACGCGGCCACTACAAAGGCCGCCACCCCGTTGAACAGGTGAGGGTCCTTCAACATGAAGAGGTCGCGTATCGCCCCCACCGTGCAGAACCTGCTCTTCTGCGCCATCCAGCCAATGAGAAGCCCGGCGGCAAGAGATATCGCTATCGGCGCGGTAGCTGCTCCGGGTCCGGACGTCGAGAAGAAGACAGGCCCGGTGCCCTCCGCCCCGAAGAGCGGCCTGAGCAGAAGAAGGGCGAGCAGTGCAAGCGCCGCCAGCGGCATGAC
>MTBK01049401.1_pt1 | contig 20487 bp, 19 predicted proteins | sample 1535981 | NCBI WGS metagenome assembly MTBK01 (sample SAMN06109225, study PRJNA356200) | anaerobic digester metagenome | isolation source: biogas reactors fed with pig manure or primary and secondary sludge | place: Spain | collected 2016-06-30
CTTCCTCCGCCTCCCCGGTTATGGCATTGAAGACCACTACAACATCCCTGTCCATACGGCTAACCCCTGTCTGGATCGCTACTTCCCCACAGGGAAGCATATAGTCGTTCCCCCACCCGGAACCCCCTCTCTCCTGGCCCTTGGGCGATACCGGGAATCACGCCGGCAGAGCCTCCCGGCGGTGGGGCGATGCGCCTGATAGGTGCTGCATCGCCTCCGGTGTGAGCCACGCTTCCGGATCTGTTATATGGCCTCCGGTCAATTGAGCTACCGTGCAGGAGGCGTTGCAGAAGAATGCGGATACAAACCTTCTGCCCCATCGGCTCTGCTGCCGCTGCAGGCTGCACCGGGACTGCCTCGTCCGCCACCACCGCACCGATACCTCCTCGTGACGGGGGCGGTGGCCGGCGGTCTGCCCGGGAGGGATGCTTTCTCCAGGCAGGCGAGGGGATGATACCATCGATCCACCGGTAGCATCGCACCGGGATCGGGGGGAGTATCATCCCGCAAGCAGGGCCGGCGGGAGTCTCAAAAGGGTCATGTAACATAACGAGAGAGGGTACTGAATGAAGATACTTGGAATCAACGGGAGCCCCCGCGGTTCAAAGAGCCAGACGCTCCGGCTCGTCAGGGCCGTCCTCGACGGGGCCCGGAATGCCGGGGCCGATGTAGAGGTTGTGGACGTCTGCAAACTCGATATCGAGTACTGCAGCGGATGCACGGTCTGCTACGAGCGGGGAGAATGCGTCAAGATGGACGACTTTGCCGATCTTTATGAGAAGATGCTTGAAAGCGATGGGATCGTGCTTGGTTCGCCCAACTACATCAACTCCGTCACCGCGCAGATAAAGACCATGCTAGACCGGATGGCAGACGCCATCCACTGCCGGATGTTCACCGGGAAGTACGGATGCGCTGTCGCAACGGCAGGAGGATCCGGGGCTGATGAGGTTGTGGCATACCTCAACGGTGTTCTCCAGACCCTGGGCGCGAACACCGTGGGCGGTGTCGGCGTGGTTCTCGGGGGAGACCCGGAGGCGATCGTGCCTGCGGAGGGGAGGGCCTACGAACTCGGCGAAAAACTCGTACGGGCCATCGAGAACAAGGAGACCTATCCCGAACAGGAGAGGCTCCACGCCGAGATGTTTGAGCGGATGCGGGCCCTGGTCATGGCAAACAGGGATCGCTGGCACCACGAGTACGAACACTGGATAGCATCCGGGTGGATATCCGAATAGGATGCCCCCATCTTTTCACCGGCGGATCTCATCGATGATCCTCTGCAGCCCTTCCCGGGCCTCAGGAAGCGCCCCTGCAGCCGCATCCATGAGTACAGGTATTGCCTCATCCCCCATATCGATCAGGGCTCGTTCAGCCCGCTTTCTGACAACGACTGCACCATCCTGAAGTGCCTGTATTAGAGGGGCGATGGCTTCCTCTCCCCCTATCCGGGCAATAGTCCTGACGGCATTCGCCCGCATCTCGATGGAGGGATCGGATAGTGATTCTGTGAGTGCAGGGAGTGCATCGGCCCCGACCCTCTCCACCTCTGCCCAGCGATCCAGTGCCATGAGGTAGAGGGCCAGTTCTTCTCCGGTCCGCGGCTCCCAGCCTGCCGCTCCCAGTGCCCCGGCAACCCCTGCACGGAGCTCTTTATCCCCTGTTCTGAGAGCGTCGATCAGGTGACCCTGCAACGTACCCCCGGGATCCTTCAGCGCCTCGAGTGCGGCATGCATGACCCGGTCATCCTGATCGCCTAAACCCATGATCAACGATTCTATTGCACGTCTGCCCCCGATGTACCCGAGAGACCGGGCAGCAACAATCCTGACCCTCTCGTCCCCGTCCTGCATTGCCAGGGTCAGCGGCTCTATCGCCTGCTTGCTCCCCATGTAGCCGAGCGCCTCAGCCACGGTTGCCCGAACCTCGTTATCCGGTTCCCGGTGAAGGGATTCGATCAGGGCCTCGATTGCCCGCTCATTCCCGATCTTACCCAGGTTGCGGGCAGCGACGAGCCGGACGAACCGATCGGTATCCTTCAGGGCTTCCATGAGCGGCGCGACCGCAGTCGTGCGCATCTCCCCGAGGGTGCTGGCAGCGGCGATCTGTATCTCGGGGTCTTCGTTCTTGAGCGCACGGATAAGACCGTCTACGGCAGGGCGCCCCATCATGATGAGACGTGTTGCGGCGCCTAGCTGTGCGTTCCAGGTCTTGTCCTTGAGCGCCGTGATGAGCGTATCGATCTCCTGACGACCTGACTGCTCAAACGCCTCCTTATCCTCCCGGCGGGCCGATCTCCTCGTAGGGGTCTTTTCCTCCTCCAGAATCTGGTTGCCGAGCGCCCTCCGCCATACATCTATCACCTGCCGCTTCCTGAGGGCGGCCGCTGCTTTTGCCCGTACGTCCTCATCCTCATCCTCAAGTGCATAGAGCAGCGCTTCGCCTGCCTCTTCATTGGGAATCTCCCAGAGAGCATCGATCGCGGCCAGGCGCATATCTCTCTCCCCTCTCCTCAATACCAGGAAGAGGGGGTCGATCGCCAGATACCCAAACTCTCCCAGCGCACGGGAGACGCTCCACCTGACCTCAGGTGCCGCATCTCCCAGGTGTTCGATGAGAACCGGGATCGATTCACCGACACCAATGAGCGCTATCGCCTTCGCCGCCATAACCCGGACGACCGGCACCGGATCGTCCAGCGCCTCCTCAAGCGGTCTGAGCGCGCTATGCCCGAAGGCTGCAATGGCATCGGCCGCGGCTGCCCGAACGCCGTGGTACCTGTCCCCGAAGAGGCTTATGAGCGGCTTGATTGAACGACGATCGCCGATATTTCCGAGCGCACGGGCAGCAGCGATCCGCACATCCTCCCTGAGATCATTGAAGACCTGGATCAGCGGGTCGATGGCATCCTCGTCCCCGATCTCGCCGAGTCCATCTGCGGCGGCGATCCGGACCGCGTGGTGGGGGTCGTTGAGCGCCTCGATGAGATATATAACCGCCTCCTCCCCCATACCCTGCAGCGCGGCAATAGCTGCCATCCTGATACTCAAATCGCTGCTCCTGAGTGCTTCAAGGTACCGTTCCAGGGCTGTCTTCTCCGGGACAGGATCTTTGGGTTTCAGCGGTGTCTCCCCGGTGAGTTCCGGTATTTCGAGTTCCTGCAACACCTCGTCTATCTCCCTGTGGTCGGGCTCTTCCTCGTGCTCCTGCTCCGCGGCCTCATCCCCGCCGGCGATCGCCTGCTCGAAATCGAGCGGTATCAGCTGCTCCAGCGGGATCGCCGGATCCATGGGATCCGGCGCCTGCCTGAGCCGGGTCTTGACCTTTGCCCATGCGTCCTCCGCCCTGCGGCTATCTCTGAGCAGATCTTCGAGATTCAGGGCTTCTTCGGACCCGCCGTAGGCCTGCTCTGCTGGCTTCTCCGGGCTTCCCGTGGTCGGCACCTCCTCTTCTTCAGGTGGTGTAGAGATCTCCCGTGTCTTCCGGATGCGAGTATAGTCAGGCCGCCCGAACCGCTCCTCAAAACGCCTCTGTATTGCAAGCCCCTCATCGAGTTCCTTTTTGTACCGGGAGGAGTCTTCTTGCGCCGGCTGATTCCGCGCCATCTCTTCCTGGCGCCGCCGGATATACTCGATCGCAGTCCGCGCCCTCCGTTGCCGCGCAGGGTCTGCCGATCCGGCTTCCAGGATCAGGGCGTCGAGTGCGGGCTGTCCCAGTTGCTGTAGCGCTTCTCTCGCACCGATGCGGACGCCCGAGTACCTGATATCAAGAGCCTGGATGAGCGGCGGGATGGCTGGCCTCCCCATCTGAATAAGTTCGTTCCACTGCTCCTTCGCTATAAGGTATTCAGCTCTCGCGAGGTTGCTCTTCGGCGCCCAGCCCAGACGGTCAAGCGCCCATGCGGCCTCCATCCGGACATGGTGGCCGGGATCGTTGAGGGCTTCGGCCAGTGTGCGCACTGCCCGGATGTCACCCAGCTCCCCCAGCGCCTCAACAGCACAGATGCGGACGCTCTCCTTCGGATCCCCGGCAGCTCTGATGAGTGCAGGGAGAGCCATAGCGTCGTGAGTCTTCCCGAGTGCCCGTGCCGATTCGCCCCTTATACCGGGATCACTGCTCTCGAGAGCCTTGAGTAGGACAGGGATGGCTGCTCCCTGGAGTTTTGCAAGTTCTCCCCAGTCTTCCAGGATATAGTAAAACTCGACCTTCTCCTGGATATCGCCCGGCACCCACTGGAGCCTGGCGAGTACCCTGGCGGCCTCTCTCCTGACCGAAGGGTCGCAGTCATGGAGCACTTCCCGAAGAGGCGGAACCGCCTTCCTGCCCATCCCCTGGATGGCGATCACGGTGGCACGCCGGATCGCCGGGCTTTCATGACACAGTGCGGGTCGTAGTGCCTCAAACATCCCGTAGCCTCTTCCTGCGATTGTACGGGCGATGGATTCCTGCAGGGCGGGGCATGCCCGGAGAACCAGGGCGAGAAGCAGGGGGATCGATGGGGTGCCGGCCGAGGCAAGGGCCTCTGTCATCCGGGTCTGTGTTGCGGGATCGGCATTCTCCAGCGCATCGAGAAGAGTCGGGATGGCGGGAACCCCGACGCAACAGAGAGCCTTCGCTGCATCGGTGCGGCTATCCGGGTTTCCGCTGCCCAGTGCCCTGATCAGGCCGGCGTGATCCTTCTCCCGTTCCAGCTTATCGATACCTGTTCGAAACCTGTCAAAGAATGCCATGTCGCATGATCCAGTACCCGGGGCGTTCTTCAAACAAACTCTTTCCGGTCTGTATGAGGTTTCTACCCGCAAATTCAATAAATGTTCCATCCCGCACGCTGTGGTCTCGTTCACTGCCGGTTCGGCCGATAATTCCACGCACCCATGTTCATCTGCGCTCTGTTTGCAGAGGTGGTAGAGACCAGAAATCCTTCTCGCCCCCGGTCCCGGAGAATGAGTACACCACATTCTTAACACTGGCCCAATGCGGTCCGGTCCTGCCGATGCTAATCTTTATCTGCGCGGGATCGGTATACGGTGGATCCATGGTCAGGCTTGATATAACCAGGCTGCCGGGAATCGCGCAGGAACTCGGGCCGGATGCTGCCCGGGTTTTCTCCCGGATATACTCCTGGTACGTTAAACCCGGGCGCCTGGTATTCCCTGACGCGATGAAAAGGTGGGTGCGGGAGAAGTACGGCGATATCGAGACGCAACAGATCGTCAGGGTGACCAATAACCTGACCGGGGAGAGCACACTCTTCAACTCAATCAGGGCACGCCGCCCGGTGTTGACGCCACGCGCTGAGGAGGTGCTTGATGTGCGGGCGCTGGCAGAGAAGGGACCGTTTGCAAACCCCCTTGATGAGACGCCCGCCGATACGTTCGGGAGGATCGATGGTGATCACTGGATTACGGCAGGCAACATCGCCAAGTATGATTATCTTCACGCGGTCATAATCTCAAGGGATACCGGCCCCTACGTCGTTGCAGAACCGCAGGTAGCTGACCTGATCAGCGTGGCCATCCGGTGGTGCCAGGATGCGCACCGTACAGACCCCGGGGCAACCCACCCCCTCCTCGTCTGGAACTTCCTCTGGCGTGCGGGGGCAAGCGTCGTGCATAACCATGCCCAGATCCTTCTCACCCATCGCCCCTACTCCGCGCCGGCGCGCCTCGATCAGGTCAGGAAGGATTACCGGCGCTGCTACGGAACCGGATACTACGACGACCTCTTTCTGGCTCATGCCGCCATCGGCCTCGGCCTCACCTCCAGGGGTGCCCGGGTCATGGCCTACCTGACCCCGAAGAAAGAGCATGAGGTCATGATCATCGCAGAGTCACCGCACGATCTCGCCCCCGCGTTTGCGAAAGCGCTTGAGTGTTACCAGAAGATCGGGGTGCAGAGTTACAACGCGGCGGTGTATATGCCTCCTATCGGTGAGGGGGGTCATTACGTGGGATGGCTGGTGGACCGGGGCGATCTCCGATCCCGGACATCCGATATCGGGGGGATGGAACTCTACGCGGGAACCTCAGTTGTCTCGTCGGATCCCTTCCGCCTTATGGAACACCTTACAGTCACCATGATCCCGTGAGCGGGGATGGCCCCGCAGTCAGCAGAGGATCGTGTCGCGGGCGAGTTTCCTGTATGAGTCCTCCATCCGCTCGGCGACGCGACTCCACCCAAAATACCTCCTCACCTTATCGAGACCTCGCCTGCCCATACCAAGCGACCTCCCCGGGGAACCCGCCGCCACCGATAGGCCTTCGGCGATCGAGTCAGGGCGCGGCTGCACCTTGACCCCGTCGGTCCCGTGCTCGATATTCTCGGAGAGCCCGCCAACATCGGATGCTACCACGCACCGGCCTGCGCTCCACGCTTCGAGGAGCACAAGTCCGAAGGGCTCGTTTCTGCTCGGGATGGCCACGATATCGCTCGCGTTGAGGAGCGATATGTAATCAGCATCGGCCAGCCGCCCGAGGAAACGGGCGGGAAGCGACCGGGCTCTGGCCTCAAGGCCCCGGCGCATCTGTCCATCGCCGACGAAGGCGAACTGGCAGCTGGAGTGTTCCCGGAGAAGATCCGGAGCTGCATCCACCAGCATATCAGGCCCTTTCTGCCATGCAAGCCTCCCGATGAAGAGTATCAGCGGGGATTCCGGATCAAAGCCGTGGCGCCGTTTGACCTCCTCCGGATCGACATCTTCCTGGTAATATTCGGGAATGATGCCGTTTGGGACAACATCGATCTTCCAATCCGGGATCTCGTAGAGTCTCATGGCCTCCTGGCGGAGTGCCGAGGAGACCGCCGTTATGCGCTTCGCGATCGATCCCCCATAGCGCTCAATCCCCGAGATCTCGGGAAACGGCCACCCATTGCTGAAGGTGTTCCCGTTCCTCCCGAATTCCGTCGAGTGATACGTGAAGACGGTCTCCCGGTCCTGGAGCCTGTGGAGTGCGTCTACCACGTGCCAGTCATGGAAGTGCAGGAGGTCAAACGAAGATGCATCGAACTCGTGAAACCGCTCGATCATCTTTCTGCTCATGTCAGAGCAGTACCGGATGATCCCCTGCCCCGCCGGCCGGCAGTAATGGTACCTGACGCCATCGATCTCGGCGTCTCTCTCCTCTCCCCGGGTGAAGTAATGCACCTCGTGCCGGTGTGCCAGTCTCTCGGCGAGGTTTGTCGCCGCGTTCGCAAGCCCGCCGACACGCTCTGCATACAGAGATTCCCAGCAAAAAAATGCTATCTTAAGGGTTTCCATGGTGTTCCTCATTGCAGATGATCCGGGCAATCGCCTCTCGGTGCAGTCCTGGATCCGTTGGGCCGGAGCGACAGAGACCGCCTGCCCGGTCTATTCTCCTGCCGGCCGCCGCCGATGGATCACTATGTTATCACGCTACAGCCGGTGCGCTCCATATCCCCTCAAAGTTGATATATCTTTCCCGGATCTCTCAGAACGGCCCGAAATGGAGTGCATCTAAGATCAGATGCATCCGATCAGGGGGAGAAGAATTCATCAAGGCGCTTTTCCAGGTTGTCGCTGTGTGAGCCCATCCAGTAGAGTTTCCGGCAGATCGGGCACCATGTGAACTCTTTCCCTGACTCTGGCCGCGGGGCGTAGTGTGCCTCCCGGATCTCGCGTGCGGTGGCCGGCCGGAGGCGCGTATTGCAGAGCGAACAGCGATTCATCCTGATCCCGGGTTCTATGAGCCCGAGGCCGGCAACCTGCCGGACCTGCTCCATGACCTCCTCGGATGCGATGTAGACCGCCTGTGCGCCGCCCCGGCGTGCGAGTTCGCGGTCCCGGGTCAGGAGTATTCGGTTATCCTTTGAGGCGATATCGAGGAGGAGTGTATCTTCCCGGGCATTGCCCGGGGAGAGGCTGTTTGCACTCATAGTGTCGTAGCCCATAAACCTGAGGTAACGGGTGAGTGTCCCGAGCATCCTGTCGGTAAGGAACCGCTGCGGGGCCTGTTCAGTCGATCTCTGAGACATACTCGATGCGCCCGCCGCATTCAGTGCAGGTATGGTCTTTGATCCCCCGTATACGAACTCCAAACCCCGATCGCTCGATAGCGAGGCTGCCGCAGGCGGGGCAGTAGGTGTTCTCGTAGGGGTGATTGAAGACATTGCCCAGATAAGGGTAGTGGATTCCGAGATCCCTTGCACGTTCGTAGATCTCCTCGAGTCTCCTGATATCGGTCGGTCCTACCTCCCTCATCTTATAGTCGGGATGGAACCGGGTGAAGTGCATCGGGGTATCGGGTCCAAGGCTCTCAAGCACCCACCGGATGAGCGCTTCCATCTCCTCCATGGAGTCGTTCTGCCCGGGGATGACCAGTGTGACCGTCTCGACATGCATTCCAAGCTCCTTTGCAAGCGCCGCCGCGTCGAGGACCGGTTGCAGCCGGCCGCCGCAGACCTTCCGGTAGAAAGAGTCTGAGAACGACTTTATGTCGACGCGAAAAGCGTTGAGCATCGGCGCGAGTTCACGGAGCCCTTCCTCGGTGATGTAGCCGTTGGTGACATAGACCGTCCCGAGGCCTTCCCGGCGCGCGAGTGCCCCCATCGCAAGTGGGTACTCGTGCCAGATGGTGGGCTCGTTGTATGTCCAGGCGATGCTCGCGGAGCCTGACGCGATCGCCCGCTCCACGCCCTGCTCCGGGCTCAGGTCACGGAGTGTATGCATCTCCAGCGTCTGCTGGGATATGTGCCAGTTCTGGCAGTGTTCGCAGTGGAAGTTGCACCCGATGGTCCCAAGCGAGTATGAGAGCGTTCCGGGGAGGAAATGGTAGAGTGGTTTCTTCTCTATGGGATCGACCGCTTCGGCGGCTACCCTGCCGAAGGTGGCCGCATAGAGCATGCCGCCGTGGTTGATACGGACGCCGCAGATCCCCGCTTTGCCCTCCCGTATGGTGCATCGGTGGGGGCAGAGCGAGCAGCGGACGGTCTCATCCTCCAGTCTCTGATAGAGTCGCGCTTCGTGCATATGACCACCGCATGAGGGTAAGGGGCTATGAGGTATGTATCTTGCGGACGGGCTGCCGGGGCATCTCATCCGGCATCGTGTTCTCTCCCGGGCGCTCCCTCAGGTTAAGGCGGAGTGGTCCGATGCTGTTCACACCGCGTTTTTCTGCCGTACTCGATCGGCCAGGTGCCGGCAGATCTGGTCGGGATCCATTCAGGTCTCTGCCGAATCGCATACGGGGCCGGTTCCGGCATCTTCAACAGGTATATGAGTGGCATCGGGGATAATGATAGGTTAGATGAAGAAGATCGTCGTATCCCTGGGCGGTTCGGTCCTGGTTCCTTCGCTTGAATCAAACAATATCAGTCGGTATGTCTCTGTTCTGAAGCGGATTGCCGGAGTCTGCAGGGTCTTTATCGTTGTTGGCGGCGGCGGGGAGGCACGCCGGTACATCCAGGTTGCCCGCGGCCTCGGCGCCGGTGAGGCGGCGGCCGATGAACTCGGGATCATGGTAACGAGGCTGAACGCGCGCCTTCTCGTGACCGGACTCGGGGATGCGGCCTACCCCCGCGTTGCGGAGAACTACACGGAGGCACGGGAGTTTGCGGAGACAGGAAAGATCGTCGTCATGGGCGGAATCACCCCGGCACAGACGACCGACGCGGTATCCGCGGTCCTCGCCGAGAGTGTCGGTGCCGATCTCCTGATCAACGCCACATCGGTCGATGGCATATACAGCGCAGACCCGAAGAAGGATGCCGGGGCGATCAGGTACGAACGCCTTACACCACAGGAACTCCTTGGTATCATCACCCGGGGCAGGATGGATGCCGGTGCCAATATGGTGCTCGATATCGTGGCAGGAAAGGTCATCGAGCGGTCCGGTATCCCGCTCCTGGTGCTCGACGGCCGCGATCCGGAGAACCTCTACCGGGCGGTCGTGGGGGGTGCCTCTCTTGGCACCATCGTGAGCAGGGAGAATCCGGATTCCCGGCCGGTCTGAACCACTCCCTATCGGTAACTATTTTTGTCTGCCTATCCAATGTATGGTGGTACCGGGGCAGTAGGGTAGCCTGGTCCATCCTAGAGCGTTTGGGACGCTTTGACGGCAGTTCGAATCTGCCCTGCCCCATCAGTCATGAACCGGGAAACCGCCTGTGAGGTGTATCGCCGCCTCCTCGCAGAGTATCCCATCAGCGGCAGGCGTCATTTTATCGACTTTAATAATCCTTTTGAGGCACTTATACTCACCATACTCTCCGCGCAGACGACGGACCGGGCCGTCAATGCTATCCGCGACGACCTCTTCTCCCGCTACCCGACGCCGGAGGCGCTCGCCCGCGCTGAACCGGAGGAGGTGGAGCCCCTCATCAGGGGTATCGGCCTTTACCGAACCAAGGCCCGCTACATCGTATGCGCGGCAAGGAAACTTCTCTCTGACTTCGGCGGGGAGGTTCCGGCGACGATTTCGGAACTGCAGTCGCTCCCCGGCGTTGGGAGGAAGACCGCAAACATCGTCCTCTCCCACGCGTTCGGGATCAACGTCGGTATAGCCGTCGATACCCATGTCCGCCGGGTCTCAAAGAGGATCGGGTTTACCGGGAGCGCCAACCCTGATGTTATCGAGCGTGACCTCATGGCCCTCTTCCCGGAGGATGCATGGAAGAATATTAACTATCTCCTGATCCGCCATGGGCGCGAGATCTGCACGGCGAGAAGCCCGAAGCATGAGAGGTGCCCTGTCGCGGACCTCTGCAGGTGCTACCAGGAGCTCCGCGGGCAGGCCCCCTCCCCATGATCGCTACAGCCGCCATATCGTCTGCGGCGTTGCCCGGTTCGAGAGGAAGGCATGGCGATTCGCGGTAACGCAGCCTTCCACGTGAGACCGTATCTTTCAGTGCAACCAGGTCAATTCTACCGTATCGCCAGGAGAGGTTTTTGGGGTGACGGTATCTGCAAGGGTAAGGCCACCCTCCAACAGGTCGTCGATCTCCTCCATATCGCCGGCAGGCGTAACGGTTGTACCCTCCTCCTAGGGGCCGGAGCAGCAACACCTCATCAAGCCCGATGCCCTCATCCTGAAGCAGTTCAGGGGAGTGGGTGTTGACAGGAACCTGGCGGTCACCACAGGGATCGTTTCTGTAACCAGCTGACCGATCGGGTTCGCGGGCTAACCGCGGGACAAGGTGCAGGTAGCGGATGGTCTTCAGGAAATCAGCTACCTCCCGGAAACTTTTGTTTACATTGACCTGCTCCAGGTATGTCTGGGTTAACCTCTCGGGATCCTCCTCATCCTGCTCGGAGGGGTGGGCGATCACCTCGTCACCACACTCCGTAACCCGCTCTTTTGTTATGACCGGCAGGTTCCGCTCGTCATGCCTGAGCGCTAACTCATATTCCCGGAGATTGTCGCACCATTACGCCTGCATCAGAATACCTTCTTGCAGAGAGAGCGCCCTGATGCTGGAGACGCTACCTATCCGTCTCACCGCCCCCTGAAGTCCGCCGCCAACGGATACAACATCGTGCAAAAATCTGAAGGCGTCTGGTTGGATTTCCCGGATGCATTGGGGTCTACAAGGAAAACTCGATCCTGCAGGTCAACCTCGACCCGCTGGAAGTTGCGCCAGTTCCAGAGGGATATGGGTGAATTTTCCCGGTCTATCCGCGTATCCGGAGCAGTTGCCCATCATAATAATCGATCGAAGTCCGTGTATATTACTCTCTTCGCCCCCTCCCTGTGTCAGGCAGCGCCGCACATTCAGCCACCCGGGGCGACAGCCCCTTATTACCCTGCACCGCAAACCTGACTACCATGATCACCGACCGCGAGAAGGCCGCATTTGAAGCCGGCATCAAGCTCGGCGCCATATACCACCAGTTTGTCGGGATGCCCATCGCCCGCGAGACCGCCGGTGCTGTTGAAGCAGCAATCGAAGCAGCCACCGGCCTCCAGCCCTGCGTGACCGGCATCCGCGTCCGGTTAAACCGCGACCTCATGGTCTCGAACCGGTTCGGCTACTCGGAGCTCGCCGGGAAGATGTTTGATATCGAGATCACGACCCGGGTCGGGGAGACCACCTGCCGGGCCAGGATGCTTCTTGAGGATGACTACCCAATGATGGAGGTCATCGGGTTCTCATGATACTCTCCGGTATACCGATCACCGATGACCATATCCATATCGATCCCATAAACGGCCGGGGAATCGAGGCTGCGAAGGACTTCCAGCGGAGCGGGGGGACGCATATCTTCCTCGTCACAAAACCCTCCTGGTCATACGGCATCACACCCTCGTCCGGCGAGGACTACCGGGGGGTCTTTGATGCAACCCTCCGGGTGGCCGATATGGTCCGGGAGATGGGACTCGTCGTCTACCAGATCCTCGGCGTCCACCCGGCTGAGATAAGCCGCCTTACGGAACGGATGAGCCTGGATGCGGCCACCGGCGTCATGATGGCGGGGCTTGACCTTGCCGCCCGCTATGTCGAGGAGGGGGAGGCCGTCGCCCTCAAGAGCGGCCGGCCCCACTACGAGGTCGCCCCGGATGTGCTTTCGGCATCTAACGCGGTCCTCCTCCACGCCCTTGAACTCGGTGCGGAATGCGGCTGCGCCGTCCAGCTCCACGCCGAGAGCGGGCCCTGTGCCGACGTCGTCGGTATGGCTGAGCGGGCGAAAATCCCCATCGAGCGTGTCGTCAAGCACTTTGCGACCCCCGATACACCGCTCGTCCCCTCACTCATCGCGCGCCACGAGGAGATCCCGGCGCTTGCCCGGGCAGGGCGGCGGTTCACCATGGAGAGCGACTACATGGACGAGAACACCCGGCCCGGCGCGGTGATCGGTCCGAAGTCCGTCCCCAGGTTCACGCGCCGTTACCTGGAGGCGGGGCTCATCACAGAAGAGGACGCCTGGCGCATCCATGCCGATACCCCGTCGCGCACCTACGGCGTTGATATCGCCCCTCCCTCCCGGAACAGCGCACCTTTTTGACGATCCCCAACCAAGAGATCTAATGATGTACCTGAAAGTACACCACATACCGGGTGCCGGTGAGGTGGTGGCCGCCTGCGACTCTGAACTGCTCGGCGTCACCCTGATGCATGGGGACGTGGAGATCCGCATCACCGAAGGGTTCTATGGCACAGAGCGTGCCACTGAGGAAGAGGTCGGCAGGGCTCTTGCTGGCGCGACGAACGCAAACGTCATAGGAAAGCGCGTCGTGGCCCTCGCCATCGCCCTCGGGCTCGTCAGCGAGGAGTGTTGCATAATAATCGGCGGGATCCCGCATGCCCAGGTATTTGAGATATGACCATCCAGACAGGCATCTGCCCCCGTTGCGGGCAGCCGGCTGAGGGCGGACTCTGTCCGGAGTGCCGGGCCGCCGACACCAGGCTACTTGCCTGTGAACCCCGCGTGACCGCGGTCTACTGTCCGGTCTGCGACTCACAGAAGCGCGGCAAGACCTGGTCGGACCTGCGGGTGCCGCGCGAAGACCTCATAGCCGAGCTGGCGGTATCTGCAGCAAGCATACATGAGGATGCGAAGGATCTCAGGGTCACGGTCAGGCCGGAGGAGACCGGGCCAAACCGCACCGTCTGCACACTCGATCTGGAGGCGACCCTCTACTCGGTCCCGGTCCATGAGACCTGCGAGATCGAGATCGTCTGGCAGAAGGAGGCCTGCGACCGGTGCAGCCGGATCTCGGGCGGCTACTACGAGGGTATCGTCCAGGTGCGGGCTACGGGTAGGAAGATCAACGCCTACGAGCGCGAGGTCGCAACGAACATCGCGGAGCAGACCGAAGAGTCACTCCAGCAGGCCGGCGACCGACTCTCGTTCATATCGGAACTCGAGAACTCAAAGGACGGTGTCGATATAACAGTCGGGTCGCAGCACCTCGGCCAGGAGATCGCCCGGATGATCACCGGAGCGCTCGGCGGGCGCTACACGACCCACCCGAAACTGGTCGGCGAGAAGGACGGGAGAGCCCTCTACCGCATCACCTACTCGATCCGCCTCCCCTACTACCAGAAGGGGGATGTGGTTGTATCACGGGGCGGCTACTTTGAGGTCCGCGAGATCGAGCGGCAGCAGCGCCTCCGGGTCTTTGACCTGGAGGCCGGCGTGGCCCGGACCCTCACCGAGTCAGATGTCGAGCGCCTTATCGGAAACGTCCGTGAGGCTGAATCAGCGCTTGTCGTCTTTACCCAGCCAGACGTCGTTGGGCTCATGGACCCGAAGACCTACCTGACCCGGGAGCTCGATGCTGTTCCCTGGACGTTCCCGGTGGAAGGGCAGCCTATCAGGGTTCTCCGCGACGAAGAGCAGAACCGCCTGGTCATAGTCGGGTGAGCGGCGGTGCGTGTGCGGAAGGTGCCGGCATCGGCTCTCGCCAGTCTCCGGGACGCCGATTGGGTGGACTGCACCCGCCGGCCGTATCTCCGGGACGGCATCGCCCGGGTTCCGGTCAGGGAGGGATACCCGGCCGATGAGGAGCTCCCTGAGCGCAAGGTCTACCGGGGCCGCGGTTACCACCTCGTCGGGGATGTCGCGGTCCTCCGCGGCGATGCGCCGACCGATGAGGGACTTGCCGCGCTCGTCCGGCACTGCCGCCCCCGGGGGGTCATCTGGGTGAAGGAGCTCTCGGGCGATATGCGTATCCCCGACGTGGAGGTTCTCTACGGCACAGCAGGTGAGGTGCGCCATCGTGAGGGGGGCTACACCTTCATACTCGACCCCGGCCGGGTCATGTTTGCGCAAGGAAACCGCATCGAGAAGGCGCGGATCGCATCCCTCGTCAGACCCGGTGAGCGGGTCGCCGATATGTTCGCCGGGATCGGTTACTTCACCATACCGGCGGCTGCAGGCGGCGCAACGGTTCACGCTATGGAGATCAACCCGACAGCATTTGGATACCTGCAGCGAAACATTATAGAAAACCATGTCGCGGACCGCGTCATGGCGGAGATCGGTGACTGCCGGCTCCTCCTCTCCGGCGTCTACGACCGTATCCTTATGGGTCACTTCGACGCAAGATCGATGCTCGCCGATGCCCTCGCCCACGTCCACAGCGGGAGCGTGCTCCATGTCCACAGCATCGGCGATGCGACGGCCGGGATCCAGGAGGCGGTGGCAGAGGCTGGATTTCTGGTGACGGTCACCTCCCGCCGGGTGAAGAAGTACGGCCCGCATGCGTGGCATATGGTGCTGGATGTGATCATATCATGAAGAGAAAGACGATCGTCCTTGCAGTGACCGGGAGCATCGCGGCCGTGGAGACCGTGAAGCTCGCCCACGCCCTGCGCCGCCGGGGCGCGGAGGTCCAGGCGGTCATGACCGATGCGGCGGCCGGGATCATCCACCCAGACGCCCTGGCATATGCGACCGGGCGGCCGGTGGTGACCCGGATCACGGGGCTCGTGGAGCACGTCCTCTACTGCGGGGAGGGTGGGGCCGCCGACCTCCTGCTTATCGCACCCTGCACGGCAAACAGCATCGGAAAGATCGCCTGCGGGATAGACGATACCCCTGTAACGACATTTGCGACGACGGCGCTCGGGCGGGGGATGCCGGTGGTGGTCGCGCCTGCGATGCATGAGAGCATGTACCGCCACCCCGGTGTCACAGAGAATCTCGAGCGTCTCCGCTCCTGGGGTATCGATCTCATCGCACCGAGGATCGAGGAGGGGAAGGCGAAGATCGCCGATACCGAGGTGATCGTCCTCCACGCCGAACGGGCTATATCTGGCCGGCCGCTTGCGGGGAAGCGCGTCCTCATAACGAGCGGGGCGTGTGTGGAGCCCCTCGACGATGTCCGGGTTTTAACCACCCGCTCGACCGGCCGGATGGGCCGTGCGCTCGCGCTTGAGGCATTCAGGCTCGGCGCTGACGTGACGGTTGTGCATAGCGGGTCGTTTCCCTGTGTGCGAAACATCCATGTCATGACCGCCGCGGATATGCGCTCTGCGGTTCTACGCGTCTGCCGGGATGAGGGGATCGATATCTACGTGAGCGCGGCTGCGATATCGGATTTCGCGCCCGAGCGCCTGGAGGGGAAGATCCCGAGCGGCTCAGCCCTGACGGTCAGGCTGAATCCCCTCCCGAAGGTCATCGATGAGGTTATTGCCGCCTGCCACCCCGTTACGGTGGCGTTCAAACTGGGATGGCGCGAGGAGGAGCGGGCGCAGGCGATGCTCGATGCGGGCCTGCGGATGGTTGTCGTGAACGCCCCGCCGGTGATGGGGGCGGCGGAGGGTGTGTTCTCGATCATGACCGCCGATGGGGTCACCGAGGTCTCGGGGAGCAAAGAGGAGGCTGCAGCAGCGGTATGGTCAGGACTGCTGTAGCCTTCTCTCCCGGGCACATATCCGGCTACTTCAGGCGCGTGGAAGGGGATGAACCTGCCACAACCGGGAGCGTCGGGGCCGGCGTTGTCATCGATGAGGGGGTGTGCTCGACGGTCTCCCCCGCCGCGGCGACGAGTGTCCGGGTGGTCTGGAGGGGCCGGATCAGCGTCGGGTCTCCGCCGGTCGAGTACGCTCTCGACCGCCTGGGGGTCTCTGCCCGCGTCACAACAGAGTGCTGCCTCCCCATAGGCTCCGGGTTCGGGCTCTCAGCGGCCGCAGTCCTTGCGACGCTCACGGCCATAAATCACCTATTCGACATGGGGCTCTCCATGGATGAGGTGGCGGCCAGGGCTCACGAGGCTGAGATCTTCCACCGCACCGGCCTCGGGGACGTCGCTGCTATCCAGGCCGGCGGGGTTGCCTGCAGGATGGGGCCCGGCATCCACGCTGAGATCATCCGCTTCTACCCGGACGAACCCCTCCACGCAGTGAGCCTCGGCCCTCTCCAGACCGCATCGGTCCTCTCCTCGCCGGACGCGATGGCGCGTATAGCAGCCGCGTATCCAGACCACTGCCCCCGGGATATCGGGGATTTCTGCTGGATCTCGAGAGGGTTTGCAGAAGCAAGCGGGCTCATCGCGCCGGAGGTGCATCGGGTTCTTGACGCCTGCGACGCCGCGGATGTCCCGGCGAGCATGACGATGCTCGGGAACGGTGTTTTTGCCTGCGGGGACGCTGCCGGCCGGGTGTTATCGCAGTTTGGAGAGACCTATCTCCTCAACGTCGCCCGCCGTGGCGCATACTTGATCGAGATGAGACCATGATCCCGAAAGACCATCCACGCTACCGTTCCCTCATCGCCCGCGAGAGGCTCGCCCGGTTCGCCCGCGAGGGCATCGTCGCACTCGAGGGGCTTGCCGCTCACGGGCGCGGGGAGGCGTTTGATTACCTGATAGGCGAGCGGACGACCAGGAGTGCGCACCTTGCCGCCCGGACGGCCGCCGCGATGCTTAAGTCCGCCCGGCACGCCGTTATATCGGTTAATGGGAATACCGCGGCGCTTGCGGCGGCGGAGATCGCGGCCCTCCAGCAGGCGAGCGGTGCAGACGTCGAGGTGAACCTCTTCCATCGGACCGATGAACGGGTAGCAATGATCACCCGGCTCCTTGAAGAGAACGGTGCCTGTGTTCTCTCCGGAATTCCTGAGCGGCTCGTCCCGCTCGCCCACGACCGCGGGCTCTGCCTGCGGGAGGGAATCGGGGATGCCGATGTGGTTCTTGTGCCGCTTGAGGACGGGGACCGGTGTGAGGCGCTCAGGTCTATGGGAAAGGCGGTCATAACGATCGATCTAAACCCGCTCTCCCGGACAGCCCGCACCGCGACCCTGACGATAGTCGATGAGCTGACCCGTGCGCTCCCCCGGATCACCGCGGCCTGCACCTCCCTCGATCCCGGCGAGCGCGATCGCCTCATAGCCTCACTTGACAATACCTATCTTCTACGGGCGGCAATAGATGAGATGAGAGAGAGACTATCCCATGCTCTGGAGTGAGATCTACCGCCCGAGGGGGTGCGATGGTATCATCGGGCAGGACGAGGTCGTCCGCTACCTCGTCTCGTTTGCAGAATCCGGCGGCGTGCCTCACATGCTCATCACCGGCCCGCACGGCACCGGCAAGACCGCTGCCGTCGAGTGCCTGGCTAAAAAACTCTACGCCGGGAACTGGGAGGCGAATGTGAGCATCTTCAGCGCCTCTGACCTCCTCGGGCGGGGGAGGAGCACGCTTGAGGCAGACGAGCGGTTCAGTCACGTATACAGGAGAGGACAGAGCCTGATCGTCAACTTCAAGTACATCGTGAAGTGGTACGCCTCAATGCGGCCTCTGGACGCCCCGTTCAAACTGATTGTCTTTGAGGACGCCCATGACCTGACGTTTGAGGCGCAGCAGGCCTTGCGGCGGACCATGGAGCGCTACAGCGCCACCTGCCGGTTTATATTCATAACCACCAGACCGTCGGCGATCATCCCTGCGATCGCATCAAGATGCCTGCCTCTCTTCTTTGCACCGCTTAAAAGCGGGATCGTCCGCGCCCGCCTTGAGGAGATCCTCGCCGCCGAGTCGGCCACCCTCCCGGCTGACGACATCGACCTGATCGTCCATGCCGCGCAGGGTGATCTCCGGCGTGCGATCATCTACCTTCAGCTCGCCATCGGATCCGGTGGGGATGCTGACCTCGCTGAGGTTCTCGCCGAGGTCTCGCGCTCGGAGACCGGCAACGCCGCCGCATCGATGTTTGAAGCGCTCAGGGCCGGTAACTTTGATGCCGCAAGCCGTATCGCTGAGTCGATGATGATCGAGTACGGGCTCCCGGCACAGGAAGTTGTCCGGGAACTTCGGCAGGTGATCCGGCGCGAGTACAACGATCCGGCCCTTGCCGTCGCGCTTGCTGATGCTGACTACCGCCTCTGCCACAATGCAAATGATTTTGTGCAGATCAATGCACTCCTCGCCCGGATTGCCAGGGAGGTTTTTTGTGAGTAAAGTACAGCAACACTATGACGAGATCGCGGATATCTACGACGATCACTACGGCGGCTACCGGGGAAGGAGTTACCACCGGCACATATCAGACCACGTTATGAGTGTGCTCCCGAAGGGGGGTCTTCTTCTCGACCTCGGGTGCGGGACAGGGCTCTTTGTGAAGCGGTACATCGAGGAGAGCGGCCGGGCGGTGGGCCTTGATATCAGCCCGAGGATGGTGTGCTACGGTCGGCGGCGATGCCCGGAGAGCGGGTTCTGCGTCGGAACCGCCGACGTTCTCCCTTTTCAGGATGGGACATTCGATGCCCTCGCAAGCCTGCTCACCTTCAGCTACGTCCTGGATCCCGGGGCGATGCTCGCGGAGTCCTACCGGGTTTTGAAGCCCGGCGGCCGGATCGCTATATGCACCCTCTCAAGGACGGTCTTTACGAGCATCGTCCCCCTCATCTACCAGGTGGGGGAGAAGGTCGGCCTGAAGACGGTGGGTATGGGGGATTTCGATGAGCGCTATTACACAGACAGCGAGATCACAGACCTCCTCGATAATGCCGGATTTGCTGAGATCTCAGTCAGCCGGTGCTCGTTTGCGCACTTAAAACTCGCGGATCCCATGTTTACGCTCGCCCGGAGGGTGGAGCCTATCGTCGAGGAGAAATTCCCCTACCTGGCCTACAATGTATGTGCGGCCGGGGAGAAGCCGGTGGATTAGGCTACGCATCTGGTGGGGATGCACGGGGAGCCACTCCCCTGCATGAGCCGGCAGACACCCCTGGGAGTCGTGCAATGATGACATCGGCCACATGCTGGATATGGTCAGCGAACCTCCTCCCGGGCCGGCTGGTTCTACTCTGGTGATCCAGGTCGCCAAGATGGAGGACTATAACATACTGACGGGAATTGCGTTTAGGACCGAACGGGCAGACAGCGTTCCTTTAGCAGGGACTCCTCGCCTGAGGGAAGCGTGCCATGAACATCAGTTCGGTTGAGACATCAATATACGTGTAGTTAGCAAAAAACCTGTCCCATCAACGTGTGTTCTTCTGGCTGCCATACTGTAAAAACCCTGCAGGATAGCGAGACATGGGACAGAACTGAGACAGGTTTATACGGTGTGCTCCCCAATGTTAGATTAACCAGTATGCAGGGAGGATATTCGTTGTCCCCGGGCGAAAAAAGGCCGTCAGTCTATCAATACATTCTCACATTTGCGATATTGATGACATTCTGGTATATCCTTTCAGGGTACCTTGAGTTCTTCTATATCGGCGCCGGGATCGTATGCTGCTGTATCGTGACCCTCATCTCCGGAGACCTCGCTCTCAGGTCCGGCGTAAGCATCTCACGGACCACACGTGTATTCATCAGGTTCGCCCTCTACATTCCCAGACTGCTGGTGGCCATCCTCCACGCCAACCTCGACGTCGCATACCGGGTTCTCCACCCGAAGATGCCGATCAACCCCGGTTTCATCGTCGTCGATACGCCGTTTCAGAGCGATGTCCAGAGAACATCGTTTGCCAACGCGGTAACCCTGACGCCCGGGACGGTTACGGTCGATGTCGTCGATGGGAGATTCATCGTGCATGCCCTCGTCCTGGAGGCGGGAGAAGAAGACCTCCTCAATAAACGG
>MTBK01209901.1_pt1 | contig 20332 bp, 22 predicted proteins | sample 1535981 | NCBI WGS metagenome assembly MTBK01 (sample SAMN06109225, study PRJNA356200) | anaerobic digester metagenome | isolation source: biogas reactors fed with pig manure or primary and secondary sludge | place: Spain | collected 2016-06-30
CCGATCGCCGCGCCCGGTGGGCAGCAACCGCCACAAGGTGCGCACCGGGGAGATCACCCGCCAGATGGGGCCGACCACCACCGACACCGCGACCAGCCCCACCCACAGCAGGACGTAGAACGACCCCGGTAGGGCGTTGTCCTTGTTCTGCGGTCCCCAGATCGCCGCGAGGGCTACCCATCCCGCGGCGGCCAGCGCGAGAGCCGCCAGGATGGCGCGGAGCGCCGCGGAGTCGACGGCGTCGGTCACCCACTTCGGGAGTGCGCGCCCGGGTTTGGCCGGGTCGAAGCGCGGCGTGCGCCAGGCGACCGCGACCACGGCGAAGGTGACGATGAGGGCCCACACGCCGCCGATGAGCGCGTAGGCCAGCGGGATCGGCAGATCGGTGGAGCCGCCGACCCCGTGCGCGAGCAGGGTCTCGGTGGTTTCGGCCATCAGGGCCTGACCGCGATGGTGACGATCGTGCGGTTCAGGTCGTGCAGTTCCACGTCGACGCTGCCGGGAACGTCCACGGTGAACTCGAACCGCTGCGCGGGCCGGGGCTGCACCTCGAAGACGTGTTCGGGGATGGAGTGGACGTGAATGCTGTCGGCCACGTCGCTGCTCACCGCAAGGACGATCGGTTGCCCCACGGCGGCCTCCGCCTGGGCGTTGGTCGGGGTGACCGATCCCGCGGCGATGGTGACCGTGATGACGGGCCCGGCTTCCGGACTGGGCTTTTCACCGGACAGCGTGGTGGTCGCAGCAGTGGGTGGGGTGGAGGAGGGGCCGGCTGTCGTCGCCGGGCCGGACCCGCACCCGGTGGCGACGACGGCCGCCACCGTGAGCGGCATCCACGCTTTCATCAGTGACACTCGGCGCCCGTCTACTGACGCGCCGGTGAGGGCGTGAGCGCCTCGGCATCGGCGGTCGTACCGGCAGCGGGGGACCGGCGCGATGCCCGGTCGATCCCGAACACGGCCAGCGCCAGAGCGATCACCGACATCCCCAGCGCCGACCAGGCCACGATGGGCAGCACGCTGCCGGCCGGCTTGGTGATGCTCGCCGCCGGCACCGGGAACTTCGGCTTGTCCCCGCCCGTGGTCGCTTCGGTCCACGCCTCGGTGCTGCCGTCGGAGAACGTCTGGGTGGTCGGCAGCGCCAGGGTGTCGGCATCGGGCAGCGGTCCGGCATAGAGGGCGAACTGCGCGAATTGGCCCGAGGGGATGCCCCCACCGGTAGATGTCCAGGTCACCGTGTTGACCACCTCGGTGACCGGTGTGCCGTCGTCCTTGTACAGGGGCGGGTCGATAGTGCGCTTGGTGACCTCGACGTTCCAGCCCGCCACCGGTTGTGGCCGCACGGTGCGCAGTGGGGTCTCGTCGGGGATGCGCACTTCGACTTTGGTGGTGGCCGGCTTGCCGGCCTCGGTGGGCACTCCCAGGGTGACCACCCCGAATCCTCCGGGGCCTGCACCGTCGAGTCTGGCGTCGACGTGAGCCGCCGCGGCCGGACTGGCCATCACGGCCAGCACCGCGCCGACGGTGAGTGCTCCGGCTACGCGCCGTAGGGATGTGAACATGGGTTCCTCCATCTGTGTTGTCCTGTCGTGCAGGGGTTTTGCGTTGATTGCGGGCGGACGACCTTCGGTGGTCACCGTGCTGCGTGGACCTCCTGGCGATCGGCGTCGTGCTGGAGGTGGCCGTTGCGGGCCAGTGCGCGCAGGGCGGCGGCGCAGCACAGCCCGATCCCGGTCAGTGCGCCCCACACCAGCGCGCCGGCGCCGTGCTTCGAGGCGGCCTGCACCAGCGCCCCGACGGCGACGTTGCCGGCCAGGATGCCGACCCCGACGATGGTGCTGTAGAAGCCGTAGTGGGTGCCGACCAGGCGTCCACCGGCCAGTGCCACCACGGTGTCCATCTCGAAGGGGAACACCGCCGCCGATCCGATCGCCAACAGCGCGGTGCTCACCAACAGGGCGCCGATCGCCGCCACAGCGCCGAAGCGGTTGTCGGGCAGCAGGATCAGCGGCACGAAGGACAGCGCGACCACCGTCATCCCGATGACCAGACAACGACTCGTGCCCCACCGCTGGGAAAACCACCGGGTGATCCGCAACTGCGCGGTCACCGCGACCGCACCGGACACCGCGAACATGGCGGCGATCAGGGCCGAGGAGTGCTGGGGCGCGATGACTGCTGCGTGCAGTGGCATCGCCAGGTAGACCTGGAAGGTCAACACATACGAACCGATCATCGCCACGGCGAAGAGCAGGAAGGACCGGTTGGACACGACGGTGCGCCAGTCCTGCAGGACCGACGTCCTGTCCGCGGTCGGCTCACACTCATGCTGGGGCAGGGCGAACAACTGGGCGATCGTCAGCAGCGCGAACACCGCCGCCGCGCACGCCGCGGTGAGCCGGAAGTCGACCGCCATGAACGCCAGGCCGACCAACGGCCCGGCCAGGATGCCGGCCTGGTAGAAGACGTTGAATAACGCGAACGCCTCCACCCGCCGCTGCCCGGCGTCGGCGGCCAGGTAGGCCCGCACGGCCGGGTTGAACAGCGCCCCGGCGAAACCCGTTGCCGCCGAGGCGATCAGCACCGCGGGTAGCGAATGGGCGAACACCAGCAGCCCGAAGCCGGCGGTGCGCAGCAGACAGCCGGCCACGATCAGAGGCTTGTAGCCGAGCCGGTCTGCGAGCGTACCGCCGACGATGAACATGCCCTGCTGGGAGAAGTTGCGCACCCCGAGCACCAGCCCGACCGCCCACGCCGCCAATCCGAGCGGCCCGGCGAGGTAGCCGGCCAGATAGGGCATCAGCATGTAGAAGCCCAGGTTGATGCCGAACTGGTTGATCATCAGCAGTCGGCTCGGCCAACCGAAGCTGCGGAACTCCCGCACGGTGTCCACTACCGCACCGCCTCGGTCGGGCGGTGGACCGTCGTACACCGTGTCCAGGAGTCCACCACGGTATCGGCGGGGTGGCCGATCGTCAGCGGTGCGGTGGGAGGGGCGACGTCGAGCAGGTGATGCTGGCGGCAGTAGTCGTCGTTGAAGACGGTCTCGAAGTACCGTTGCGGGCCGTCCGGGAAGATCGCCGCGACGGTGGCCGCGGCGGAACGGTGGCGGGCCGCCCACCCGGCCACCAGGGCAACCGCACCCACGCTCCATCCGCCCGTCGCGTAATGGGTGGCCGCCAACTCCCGGCACGCCCACACGGACTCGGCCGGTGCCACCCAGTGGACCTCGTTGAACGCCGCGTAGTCCACGTTGCCCGGATAGATGCTCGAGCCCAGGCCGCGCATCAGGCGGGGCCGGGCCGGTTGCCCGAAGATGGTCGAGCCGATGGTGTCCACCCCGATCAGCGTCATCGCGGGGTTGAACTCTCGCAGCACCCGCGCCACCCCGGCCGAGTGCCCGCCGGTGCCCACCGAGCACACCAGCACGTCGATGCGGCCCAGTTGGGCGTGCATCTCCAGGGCCAGCCCGCGATAGGCCTCGACGTTGTCGGGGTTGTTGTACTGGTCGGGATTCCACGCCCCGGGGTCCTCGGCCAGCAACTGGGCCACCCGGTCACGGCGGGCCTGTTGCCAGCCGCCGTCGGGGTGCGGCTCGTCGACCTGGTCGACCTGCACGCCGTAGGCGGACAGCATCCGGACGATGATCGGCTCCAGGCCGGGGTCGGTGACGACGGTGACCGGGTGCCGGTACACCATGCCGGCCAGCGCCAGGCCCAAACCCAGTGTGCCGCTGCTGGACTCGATGATCCGGGCCCCGGGGCGCAGATCACCCCGAGCCTTTGCTCGGGCGACCATGTGCATGGCCGGTCGGTCCTTGATGCCGCCGGGGTTGAAGCCCTCCAACTTGGCCCAAAACCCCCGGTCGCCGTCGGTGAAGGGGGCAGCGACGCGCAGCACCGGGGTGACGCCGACTGTCGCTGCGAGGGTGCCGGTGGGGTCCGGCCGATCCCACTGAGGGTGCAAAGGGTGAACGGGAAGAACAGATGTCATCGGGGATTCGCTCCTGGAACAGGCCGCGATCCAAATGCGCGGCCGCTGACGTGGACGGCGGTCACCGACGGAACACCCCCGTTTCAGGGACGTGTTCGGTCTGCGCCTATCCGATCAGCGGCGAGCGATGCAAAGTCGGGCCAACACATCCTGGCCCGTGAGAACAACAATCGGCGAGCGTGGTGGATCACGGCCGACAGAAAGGGAATACCGGGGGGACAGCTCCCACAGCAGGGCCAGCGCGAACACCAGTCCCACCGCGATCAACGCCGTGCGCACCCGCGAAGCCGTGATGTCACCAACAGAGTCCGGGTCGCCCTGGATCGCCGCCGCGCCGAGGTGTTCATGGTCCACCGCGGCGAGATGGTCGAGGTCGCCGTCGGCTGAAATGTGGTGGTCCGCGGGTGCGAAGGCGGGGCCAGCGGTCCAAGCCGGTGAAGCGGCGAACAGGGCGACGATGAATGTCAGCCCGATCGCCACCCACAGCCTGGCGCCCGCCGGAACCTTCACAGCACGCATGATGACGTCGACTTTAGCAGCGTTCTGGCAACGAACGGTTGCTGAGCGGAATTGACTCACAGTCGTTATCCGGCCGTGCGTGCCAGGTCAAGGCGCCGGTGATCGGTAGATCTGCAGCTGGCGGCGCCGCCCCGCGGCGATGAGATCCGCGATCTCGTCAGGATCATCGGACACCGTCAGTAGCTCGACGTCTTCCGGGGTGACCATGCCTGCCTCAAGCACTCGGGCACGGATCCAGGTCTCCAGGCCGCTCCAGTGCTGGGAGCCGGCCAACACAACGGGGAAGTGCCGAATCTTCCCGGTTTGGATCAGGGTCAGGGCCTCGAAAAGTTCGTCGAGTGTGCCGAACCCGCCGGGGAACACGACAAACGCCGATGCGTAGCGGATGAACATCAACTTGCGGACGAAGAAGTAGCGGAACCGCAGGGACAGGTCGAGGAACTGATTGACCGTCTGCTCACGGGGCAACTCGATATTGAGGCCGATCGAGCGCACCGCAGCCTCGCGGGCCCCGCGGTTGGCGGCCTCCATGATCCCTGGTCCTCCGCCGGTGATGATGTCGAATCCCAGTGCCCCCACGCGGGCGGCCACCGCGCGGGCCAGGATGTAGTGGGGATCATCGGCCGGTGTGCGCGCCGATCCGAAGATCGACACCGCGTGCTCGACGCCCGCCAAAGCGGCGAAGCCGTAGGCGACTTCCTCACGGATGCGGGCCACCCGATCCGGATCACTGTCGGCGAAGTCGGGATAGCCCGGCCCCAGGCAGCACAGCAGCTCTTCGTCGGTGGTGCCGGGAACCGGGGAGGTGGCGGCCGGTGGCGAGGGCATCGCCCCAGCGTATTTCTCACCCGGTCCGGTCGATGCCGGGGTGGTGGCGCGCCGGTCTGATTCCAACCGGCCACCTTGGCGGCTTCGTCGAATCTTTACAGAACCCATACCGCCGCCATACCGACGGGGACAAGGCTGGGAGTGAGATTCAGATCGCAGGGAATCCATCAGGTCTGAGCAAGCAGGCGCACACCGGCCATCACCACAGCACCGGCAGCGGGGAGGATTCGATGAGCACCGTCACCGCGGTACTGGATGTACACGGTTTGCACTGGGCCACCTCGGCGGCGGTGGTCGAATCCACGCTGCTGCGCCGGCCCGGGGTGAGCGCGGTTGAGGCTAACGCCCTCAACCAGACCGCCACCGTGGTCTTCGATCCGGCGGCGACGTCGGTGGAGCAGTTGTCGAACTGGGTCCGTGACTGCGGATTTCACTGCGCGGGCCGCTCGGTTCCCGACCACATCTGTGACCCGATGTCAGAGCCCCCCGGCGCGCCGGCGGAGCATCCGGCCGAGCACCTGGGCGCCGAGCAGCATGCGGGGCACGCCCACGGCGCGGGGACGCAGCGCAGCCCGCACGAGATGATGGGTCACGGCGGGCATGCCGGTATGTCGATGGACGCGATGGTCGCCGACATGCGCAACCGCTTCCTGGTGGCGCTGGTGTTGTCGATCCCGATCATGTTGTTCTCCCCGATGGGCCGGGACATGCTCGGGTTCCACATCCCGGCTCCGTTCGGGTTGCGCGACGACGTGTTCACATTCCTGCTGAGCCTGCCGGTGGTGTTCTACTCGGCGTGGATCTTCTTCGACGGCGCCTGGCGGGCGCTGCGGGCGCGGACCCTGGACATGATGGTGCTGGTCGCCGTGGCGGTGGGTGCGGGCTGGCTCTACAGCGTCGGGGTGACCCTGACCGGCGGCGGCGAGGTGTTCTACGAAGCCGCGGCGATGCTGACGACCTTTGTGCTGCTGGGACATTGGTTCGAAATGCGGGCCCGCGGCGGGGCCAACGACGCCATCCGCACCCTGCTGGAACTGGCACCGCCGATGGCGGTGGTGATCCGTGACGGTGAGCCGGTGGAGGTGCCCACCGCCGACGTGATCGCCGGTGACCTGCTGCTGATCCGCCCCGGGGCCAAGATCCCGGTGGACGGCACCGTGGTGGAGGGGACCTCTGAGGTCGACGAGTCGATGGTCACCGGGGAAAGCCTGCCGGTGTCCAAATCGTCCGGTGACACGGTGATCGGGGCGTCGATCAACACCACCGGGACGCTGCGGGTCCGCGCCACCAAAGTGGGCTCCGAGACGGTGCTGGCCCAGATCGTGGCCATGGTCCAGGAGGCGCAGAACTCCAAGGCCCCCGGGCAGCGGCTGGCCGACCGCGCGGCGTTCTGGCTGGTGCTCGTCGCGTTGATCGGCGGGACCGTGACGTTCCTGGTCTGGTGGGCCGTCGGGGCGGGAGTCCAGACCGCGCTGCTGTTCGCCATCACCGTCGTGGTCATCACCTGCCCCGACGCACTCGGTCTGGCCACCCCGACGGCGATCATGGTGGGCACCGGACTCGGGGCCAAACGCGGTGTGCTGTTCAAAAACGCCACTGCGCTGGAGACTGCGGCGCGCATCGACACCGTGGTGATGGACAAGACCGGCACGCTGACCAAAGGTGAGCCGGAGGTCACCGACGTCGTCGCCGACGGCATCGGTGAGGGTGAGCTGCTGAGCCTGGTTGCCGCGGTGGAGAAGGAATCCGAGCACCCGCTGGCGGCGGCGATCGTGCGCTACGCCGCCGAAAGAGGCGCTGCTGCAGCGCCGTTGACGGGTTTCCGCAATGTGCCCGGCCACGGGGCCACCGCGACGGTGGCCGGCCGCCGCGTCGCCGTCGGCAACCGCAAACTCATGGTCGAGGACAACGTCGATTTCCCGGCGGCGTTGATGGCCCGCCGAGACGAGCTGGCCTCCACCGGGCGCACCGCGGTGCTCGTCGCCGTGGACGGGCGCGGCGTCGGGGTGATCGCCCTGGCTGATGCTGCGAGGGAAACCTCCGCCCAGGCGGTGCGGGACTTGCACGACATGGGTGTGCGGGTGGTCATGCTCAGCGGTGACAACCAGGCCACTGCGACACGCATCGCCGATCAGCTCGGCATCGACACCGCCATCGCCGAGGTGCTGCCCGGGGACAAGGCCGCCAAGATCGCCGAGTTGCAGGCCCAGGGCCGCAAGGCCGCGATGGTCGGTGACGGGGTCAACGACGCCCCGGCGCTGGCGCAGGCCGATCTCGGGGTGGCCATCGGGGCGGGTACCGACGTCGCCATCGAGACCGCCGATCTGGTGTTGATGCGCTCCGATCCACTCGATGTTCCCATCGCGTTGCGGATCGGACGGGGAACGCTGCGCAAGATGCGTCAAAACCTCTGGTGGGCGGTCGGCTACAACGTGATTGCGCTGCCGATCGCCGCCGGGGTCCTGGTGCCGGCGTTCGGATTTGCGCTGCGCCCGGAGATCGCGGCCATGTCGATGTCGGGCTCGAGCCTGATCGTCGCCGTCAACGCCCTGATGCTCAAACGCCTCAAACTGCCCGCACCCCCAGCGTCCGACTCGGCAGCCCCCCGCCCGACGGCGCAGCCCGCGGGCTGAGCACACCGCATGGGCCGCCCCCGGCACGCCTCCCCGGTCTGGGGCCGGCCTGCGGCTAGTTTGGAGACCCGAGGCTGTTTGGACGAGATTCTCGGCGGGTGTCTGGGATAGGTGCGGGAGCGTGCGGTGCGTGTTCGGGGCTTCGGTGAGCTTGAGGCCGTCATTATGGACCGGTTGTGGACCCGCAACGCCGTCTCGACGGTGCGCGACATCTTCGACGACCTGAGCCAGGACCGCCGAATCGCCTACACCACCGTCATGTCGACGATGGACAACCTGCACCGCAAGGGGATCCTCACCCGAGAGCGGGTCGCCCAGGCATACCACTATCTGCCGGTCATGACTCGCGAGGAATATTCAGCCACATTGATGCGGGCATCGTTCGATCCCCGCGGTGATACCGACCTTGTCCTGACCCACTTCCTGGAACAAATGCCCGCCGAGGAGTCCGCGCGAGTTCAGGATGCACTGCGCCGCATCATTTTTGACGGGAAGCAGCGGTGAACATCGCCGCCTGGATGGTGTTCTACGCCGCAACACTGACATGGGTGGGGCCCCCGGTCCTGGAGCGCATCACCGGTGGTGGCCGCAGCGCCCGGCTCGGCGTCACCGTCTGGCTGACAGCGATCGGCGGGGCGCTGGGGGGTTGGATCGCCGCGCTGGGCGTCATCGTCGCCCACGTCATCTCCAACCTGACCGACGAATCACCGCTGACGCTGTGCCTTGACGAGTTGGGCTTTACGGGCAGCCTCGACATGACGCGGCAATTCAATTCGATTGCCGCGACGGCGCTTGCCTGCGCCGGAGTGCTGGTGACGGTCATCGCCAGTTGGCGAGTGTGGAGCAGAATTCGGCGACTTCGACACCACAGTCACGAGCACGCACGGGCGGCCCGCATCGTGGGCGTATCTACCGACCAGCCCGACGTCGTCATCGTCGACTCCGGTCAGCCCTCAGCGTATTGCGTTGCGGGACGCCCGCAAACGATCATCCTCACCACGGCCGCGTTGCGACGCCTGGACGAACCGCAACTGGGTGCGGTGCTGGCCCACGAACGCGCCCACCTCACCGGCCACCATCATCAGATCCTGATGATCCTGCGTTCGCTGGCACGGGCCCTACCGCTTCTGCCGCTGTTGGGCGCCGGCGCCAGCGCTGTCGCCAGGCTGCTGGAAATGTGCGCTGACGACGTCGCTGTCCGCAGACATGGTTCCCGCCCATTGTTGTGCGGCATGGTCACGTTGGTGGCCGGTCCATCACAACCGGCCGGCGCCATGGGGGCAGCCGACGTCGCCGTGTTGGCGCGGGCAGCCCGGCTGGTGAGTCCCGCCGGGCCTGTCGATCAGTGGCGTGAGCGTCTGGTCCTGGTCACCGCGATTGCACTGACCGTCGCCACGCCATTTGTCGCCGGACTACTGTGCCCAAGCTGACCAGACCCGTTGACGCCTTCGGCGCGGAATGCCTTGCGGCTCAACCCTCCCGAAGGGGGGTGGCGACGCCGCAGCATGGGCGTCGTCGACGATTCATCACTCGATGAACCTGACGACATAGGGCGTCATCCCGCTGGTGCGGACCGCAGAGATATGGACATCTGAGCCGGTGTAGGGCGCTTCGAGCATCTGACCGTTGCCGAGGTAGAGCGCTTCGTGCTGGCTGCCGTTGGGTCCGTAGAAGATCACGTCGCCACGACGCATCTGTGCCGATGGGACCTGACGGCCGGCGGTGTACTGCGACCCCGAGTAGTGCGGGATCTTGACACCGGCGCCGGCGAAGGCGTACATCACCAGACCGGAACAGTCGAAGCCCACGGTGTTGGCGCCGTCGTCGATACCGCGACTGGGGCCGCTGGCGGTGCCGCCGCCCCACGAGTAGGGCACGCCGATCTGGGACTGGCCGCGTTTGATCACGTACTCGATGGCCTGGTTGCCGTACACCATCGGGATGGCACCGTTGTTGATGCCGGTATCGGTGGGTTTGAGGATCCCCAGCTTCTGAAGGAACTGTTTGCCCAGCGATTGCGTCGTCTGAAAGGAGTTCTGCGCGATCGCCAGGACCGCGTTGATGATCTGAACGGGGTCCCCGGAGGCGAAGGCACTGGGCACCATCGGCAACGACAGGTCCCATTCGGAGGCTTTCCCGTACGGCGGGGTCTTGGCGCCCGGGGCCCCACCCGATCCGGCTGCGGCGGGATTCCAGCGGTCCGCCGACGCCGGGCGGGCCGGCGCACCGGTGCGGGGAGTCCCACCGGTGGTCACCGTCCCGGTCTGATCGGGTGCCGCCTCGGGGGCCGACCAGGATTGTGCGGCCTGAAGTTTCTGCTGCGCGGCCCGGCGTTCGGCGGCGAGCTGGTCGATTTCTGCTTGTTGCTCACGAAAGTTGGTCTGCGCCTAGGTGAGCGCTACGACCGCGGCGTCCTGACTGGCCTGAGCCTGCTGGACGGATTGATCGGCGTTGTGTTTGGCCAGCTGCGCCGCCGCATCCCGTGTGGCCGCCTCGGCGTGCGCCTGCTTGAGGTCTGCCATCGCCTGCTGCGCGCTCAGCGTCAGCGTCTGCAGGGCCGTGGCGGTGGAAATGATGTCGTCGGGTGTGCGCGCCATCACCAGCGAGGCTGAGGGTCCGTTGACGTAGGTGGACGCGGCGAAGGTGTCAAAGCGCTTCTGCGCCAAAGCGATCTGGGCGGCGGCGTCTTTGACCGCCTGCTCGCTGGTGTCGACCTGCTGCTGTGCGGCCGCGGCGGCGTCGCGTGCGTCCTGGACCTCGACGATCGCCTTGTTGACGCTCTCCTGTTGTGCCTGAACGCGCGCGCCAACTCTTTGAAGCTTCTGGTTGGCCTCAGCGACCTCGGCGACCAATGCGGCCACGCTCCTCGGTGCGGAATCCGGCTCGGCCTGCGCCGGCTCGGCAACACTGAGGGTCAGCGTGAGGCTGAACGTCAGCACGAGCACGGATCTGCACCAGCTGGCACAAGGAGTCGTTCCCATTCGGCTGTCTCCCTAACTCGGTGCGCGCCCGTCGCGTGCAATCGGTCGACCCCGACGCGTCCACACACCTACGCATTTGCGTAGTACGTAGTTGGGCCGTAGTTCTGGACGGGACGCTACATCACTTCCGACCCATTGGTAACTCCCGTCACAAACAACAACGATGTAATTCTCCGGTCGGTACCGGGCCATGTCGATCCGCCGCGATAGCCCCTGGCGGATGTCAAGCGGAAATCCCTCTGAGAAGACTCGTCCCATCTGTCGCCTCGAAGTGAATCCGTCTCGGACAATCGCTGGGGGACAATGCATTTCGGGATCTGTATGCCGTCTGTCTGATCGGCGCGGTCTGAGGTCTTCCGGGGCGGTGCCGGAACACGTGGCGTCCGAAGGGGATCGGAAAACAGTTTGGTTACGTTACGGGCACTACTTGTGTGATCTGTGTTTACCACTGGGGCTCAAGGGACTTACGGTCGCACCTACGTACGGAGCTACTCCGTAGGCGTCCACGCAATCGGTGAAGGAATCGTCGTGATCGGTATTTTTCGACCCGGACTGGTCCTTGCGCTTGTCGGGCTGCTGCTGGGCATCGCAGGCCCCGCCGCGGCCAGTGCCGACGGGAACCAGTGGGATCCAACGCTTCCGAAGTCCATCAGTGCCGGCGCCCCCGGCGACCCACTCGCACTCGCGAATGCATCACTGCAGGCCAGCAAGGTCGCCGCCCAGACCGCTGTCGATCTCGGCCGGAAATTCCTCGCCGGTCTGGGTGTCTCCGGCAGCACAGCCGGCGCGAGCACCGGACAAGTCAATCGAGTGAACGGTCCGCAAGCCATCGAGTACGTGATCCGGCGAGCAGGCTCGCAGATGGGTGTGCCGTACTCCTGGGGCGGGGGCAGCCTCACCGGACCCAGCCCAGGGGTCGACGACGGCGCAGACACCGTGGGGTTCGACTGCTCTGGTTTGACGCGCTACGCCTTCGCGGGCGTCGGCGTGCTGCTTCCCCGCTGGTCGGGGGATCAGTACACCGCGGGCCGCCACATTCCACCCTCGCAAGCCAAACGCGGTGACCTGCTGTTCTGGGGACCCCGCGGCAGCCAGCACGAGGCTCTGTATCTAGGCGCAGGGCAGATGCTGGAAGCACAACAAAGCGGTGTACCCGTGAAGATCTCGCCGGTGCGCACCGATGGGATGACGCCCTACGTGACCCGAATTATCGAGACCTGAGTCAGCTGGTGCGCCCGAGAGGGCTCACAGTTTCGATCAGGTTTGGGTCAATGAGTCGATGGCCGCGCGCAGTTTGGCGGTGACCTCGTCGGCGACGTCCTGCAACGCCGGCTCCTCGGTGACCTGAACCAGCAGTTGGGGATTCATCGCTTCCACCAGCACCCGGGTGTCGTCGGAGGGATCGGTGCGCACGACCACGTTGCACGGCAGCAGCAGACCGATCTGACGGTCGATGTCCACTGCGCGGTGGGCCAGTGGGGGATTGCAGGCGCCGAGGATCAGGTAGTTCTCCATGTCCTGGTCCAGTTTGGCTTTCAGGGTGGCTTTCATGTCGATCTCGGTGAGGACACCAAAACCCTGGCCGGCCAGTGCGTCGCGGGTGCGGGCGACCGCATCGGCGAAGGTGGATTTCAGCGACGTCGAGATGGCAATGCTCATGCGGGTGTGTTCCCCTCTGATGCCGACACGGGTTTCCTTCACCGAATCTGGCACCGGAAGACCGCCGTTGCAGCCGAGGGGGGAGTTCTTTATCGAATCTTCACAGAACGTCTAGGACACCCCTACTCCGTCGTATCAGGCTGGTGAGCGAACCGTGCATAAAGTTCGCGGTACCGACGAGAGGGATTTTTTGTGAATAAGACAAGGACTGTGGCGACCGGAGTGGCCGCATTGGCCGCGGTGGCCGTGATCGGGGCGTGTAGTAACTCGGCGACCAAGGAGGCGACCTCCTCGGCGGCCCCGTCGACAACCCAGACCTCGTCGGCGACACCGGCGGGAGCGCACAACCAGGCGGACATGAATTTCGTCCACATGATGATCCCGCACCATCAGCAGGCGATCGAGATGAGCGACATCATCCTGGCCAAGCAGGGCATCGACCCGCGGGTGGTGGATCTGGCCAAGCAGATCAAGGCCGCCCAGGGCCCGGAGATCGAGAAGATGCAGGGCTGGATGAGCCAGTGGGGCATGCCGATGAGCGGGATGCCCGGGATGAGCGATATGCCGGGCATGAGCGGAATGCCGGGGATGAGCGGGATGCCCGGCATGGATCACGGTGGCATGCAGGGCTCGGGTGCTCCGACCACCACCACCATGCCGATGCCCAGCGGCTCGATGATGCCCAGCGGTTCGATGATGCCCAGCGGTTCGATGATGCCCAGCGGTTCGATGATGCCCAGCGGTTCGATGATGCCCGGGATGCCGGGCATGGGTGGCATGTCGGGTATGGAGGGGATGATGTCGCCGGCCGACATGGATGCGCTCAAAAACGCCCAGGGTGTTGAGGCCAGCAAGCTGTTCCTGACCGGGATGATCAAGCACCACCAGGGCGCGTTGACCATGGCCCAGGACGAGGTCAAAAACGGTCAGTTCCCCGATGCCGTCGCGATGGCCAAGTCGATCCTGGACAGCCAGCAGAAAGAGATCGACACCATGAACCAGATCCTGGGCTCGTTGTAGAGAAGGGTCAGATGTGTTGCAGACGCTGACGTTTCTGGTGCAGGGCATGACGTGCGGGCATTGCGTGCGTGCGGTCACCGCTGAACTGGAAGCCCTCGACACGGTGACGGAAGTGGCGGTTAGTCTTGTCCCCGAGGGTGATTCATCGGTCACCGTGACCAGTTCCGCCGGCCTGACAGCCCGCGCGGTTGGGGATGCCGTGCGCCGCGCCGGTTATGACGTGGTGGAGCCAGCTTCGCGTTGATTGCCGCGGTAGGTTCCGCCTGGCAGTTGGATGGGAACTGACACCGTAAATGTCGTGCCGTGACCGGGCCCACGGCTGGCCACAGTGATGTGGCCGCCGTGGGCTTCGGTCAGCGCCTTGGCGATGGCCAGTCCGATCCCGGAGCCGCCCCGGCCACGGTCGCGGGCGGAGTCGGCGCGATAGAACCGCTCGAAGATATGCGACAAGTGTTCGGCGGCCATGCCCTCGCCATCGTCGGCGACGGTGAAGACCACCTCAGTGCCCTTCCTAGCTGCGCTGAGGGTGATGTGCCCGCCCGGCGGCGTGTGGCGCAGGGCGTTGTCGAGCAGATTGCCCAACACCTGGGTGAGCCGTTGGCGATCCGCCCACAAGCGCCCAACGTCGCTGCCCCGGGTGGTCAGGGTGACCTTTTTGGCGGTGCAGCGGTCGGCGACCGTTGCACTCACCGTGCTGAGGAGTTCAGCGGCGTCCACCCAGTCCGGCGCGATGGCGAAGTGGGCCTCCTCGGCCTGGGCCAGGGAGGCGGTGTCGGCGGCGAAGCGCACCAGCCGGCCGGTCTGCTCACGCAGCATCGCGATGGTCTGAGGGTCAAGGGTTTTCACGCCGTCCTCCACAGCTTCTAGGTAGGCCTCCAGCACCGAGACCGGGGTGCGGATCTCGTGGGCGAGATCGCCGAATACCTGACGGCGGGTCGACTCCACCGCTTGCAGGCGCTGGGCCATCCGGTTGAACGCGTCTGCCAACTCATCGAACTCGTCACCGAGCTGCGGTGAGGTGACGCGGATGTCATAGCGGCCCTCGGCGACCGCGGACGCGGCCGCCGACACCTCGGTGATGGAGCGTTGCAGACGCCGGCTCAGATAGGCGGTCACCACGAACGCGGTCAGCGCGGCGACGGTGATCGCCACGGCGATCGACAGCGCGGTGGCGTGCTGGTAGGCCTGCTCGGCGTGGAACTGCTCGTTGGAGTCGTGAGCCACCCCGGCCCGGTGCAGATGCTCCCGGAACAAGGCCGGCCCGACCATCAGAGCCACCACCCAGGTGGTGACTCCACCCGCGAGGAGGACCAGGGTCTGGGCGAGCAGCAGTCGCCGGCGCATCCCGAAACCGGTCGGTCGCGCGGGCGCGGTCATTCGCCGCTGCCCATCCGGTAGCCCACCCCGCGCACGGTGAACACGAATCTCGGGTCGGCGGGGTCGTCGGCGAGTTTGCGGCGCAGGTGCCCGACATGGACGTCGACGAGGTGGTCGTTGCCGACCCACGGCTCGCCCCACACGGCGTCGATGAGCTGGCGGCGATTCCACACCACACCGGGCCGCGAAGCCAGCGCGGCGAGGATGTCGAACTCGGTGCGGGTCAACGGGATCAGCTCACCGTCCAGGAAGACCTGGCGGCTGGCGATGTCGAGCGACAGCGGGCCGAACACCCGGGGTGGGGCCTCCGCGGTGTGCGGGACCGCCGCGGCGGCTGCGGCGCGGGGCCGGCGCAGCATCGCCCTGATCCGCGCGACCAACTCGCGTGGACTGAACGGCTTGGTCACGTAGTCGTCGGCGCCCACCGACAGCCCGACGATGGTGTCCATTTCGGTGTCGCGGGCGGTCAGCATCACCACGTACGCGTCGGAAAACGTGCGTAACTGCCGGCAGACCTCCAGGCCGTCGATACCCGGCAACCCCAGATCCAGCACCACCACATCGGGGTCGACCTCGCGTGCCACCGCCAGTGCCTCGGCCCCGGTGTGGCACACCGTCACCTCGAAGTGATCGCGGTGCAGATAGCTGGCGACCACGTCGGCCAGCGCTGCCTCGTCATCGACCACCAGGGCGCGATAGCCCAGGTCAGCGCCGCCTGAATCCTGCTCGGAGATGAGATCCATGCCTTCATCGTGCCGTGCCGCAGTGGCGCTTCCGCGTCTTGAGCGAATCTTCACACAACCAACACCAAACCCGTGGTGGGTGTGGAGCACAGTTGAGGAAGAACTCCACGACGAGGGGATGGGTATGACCCGACAGGTCCGTGCCGCCACGCCGCTGAGCCGGCGCGGCTTCCTGGCTGCCAGCGTGCTCGGTGGCGCGGCGCTGGTCGCCTGCAGCCGCTCCACCACCGCCACGGCCCCCAAGGGTGGGAGCATGGCCGATGCGATTACCGCGGCCGAAGCCGCCCGCCCGCACACCGGAAAGACGGTCACCGCACGACTGGCACCCGGGTCGGCGGATATCGACCTCGGCGGGACCAGGGCCCGCACCCTGGCCTACAACAATCAGCTGCCCGGCCCGCTGATCCGGGCCAATATGGGCGACGAGATCGCCGTCACCGTGGACAACGGCCTGGACCACTCAACGTCGATGCACTGGCACGGGCTGGCTGTGCGCAATGACATGGACGGCGCCGCGCCGGCCACCCCGGATGTCGATCCGGGGGCAAGCTTCACCTATCGGTTCAGTTCGCCCTACCCGGGCACCTACTGGGCCCACCCGCACACCGGCCTGGACACCGACTACGGCCTCTACATCCCGATCATCATCGACGACCCGGCCGAGCCCGGCCGCTACGACGCCGAGTGGATCGTCATGCTCGACGACTGGACCTCCGGCGTGGGCAGCAGCCCCGATCAGATCTTCGAGGGACTACGGGCGATGGGCGGCGGAACCAGTCAAAGCCCCGGGACCGGGATGCCCGGAATGCCCGGAATGGGCCAGATGCCGGGCATGGGCGGCATGGGCGACATGGGCCACATGCCCGGGATGGGCGGAATGGGCCAGATGCCCGGCATGCCCGGGGTGGGCGGCGCGACGGCCAGCAACCTGCTCGGCGGCGACGGGGGAGACGTCAGTTACCCCTACTACCTCGTCAATGGCCGCATCCCCTCCGCGGCAACCACATTCACCGCCAAGCCCGGGCAGCGCATCCGCATCCGCATCATCAACGCCGGCGCCGACACGGCCTTCCGGGTCGCGTTGGCTGGGCACCGCATGACGGTCACTCACACCGACGGATTCCCCGTCGTGCCCACCGAGGTCGACGCACTTCTGCTGGGAATGGGGGAGCGCTACGACGTCATCGTCACCGCCGGCGACGGAGTCTTCCCCTTAGTCGCCTCGGCCGAAGGTAAGAACGCCGTCGCCCGCGCCCTGCTGTCCACCGCGACGGGAAGCGCACCCGATGCCGCCTTCCGCCCACCGGAGTTGACCCGGCTCGTCGGCACCGTCGACACCTTCACCGCCACACCGCAGGTGCAGCTACCCACCACCAGCGACCTCGACCTTCAGGCGCGGTTGAGCGGCACGATGGCGCGCTACGACTGGGCGATCAACGGCCGGCCTTATGACCAGACGATCCCGCTGACCATTCACGAGGGCCAGCACGCCACCCTGGCTTTCGCCAACAACACCATGATGTGGCATCCCATGCATCTGCACGGCCACACCTTCCAGGTGATCAAAGCCGACGGCACCCCAGGACCGCGCAAAGACACCGTCATCGTCAAACCCATGCAGACCGTCGCCGTCAGGCTCGTCGCCGACAACCCCGGTATCTGGATGCTGCACTGCCACAACGGATATCACATGGGCGCCGGGATGATGACCACCCTCAACTACACCACCGGCTGACGCCACTCAGACCCCGCATTGGAAAGTTCAGAGAAAGGAGAATTCCCATGATGTTCTGGTCCGACCACGACATGAGCGGATGGGGATACACAGGCATGGTTATCGGAATGGTGTTGTTCTGGGCACTGATCATCGTCGGGATCATCGCCTTGATCCGCTTCAGTACCGGCGCCAACCAAAGCCGTGCCATCGCCCAACCCCAGCCCTACAGCGACTACGAGTCCCCCGAGCAGCTCCTCGCCGGCCGCTTCGCACGCGGCGAACTCGACGAGACCGAGTACCGCCACCGCCTCGAGGTCCTGCGGGCAACCGCGCACCAGTAAGCATCGGGCGGACCTGGCTGTGAGTGAGCGGATCCTCGCTTATCCCACCGTGTTGCGCGCCATGCGACGCCAGCACTTCGCGGTGCTCTCGACCAGCGACACGGCAGGCCATCCCGCCTCCGCGGGGGTGACCTACGGCCTGACCCGGTCAGGGGCAGTCATGTATGTCATGACCCGACGGCACCTGCAGAAGACCCGGAACATCGCTGTCAATGCCGATGTCTCCCTGGTGATTCCGATCCCGCGGCGGCTGCTATGGCCGGTCCCGCCCGCAACCCTGCAACTGCACGGCAGAGCCACGATCCTCGACTGGACCAATGCCGAAGCCCGCGAGGTCTTCTCGGGATTCCTCCTGGGCCGGCAGATCATCAACAGCTACCAGGAACTGCACCGCCGAGGCGAATCCCGCATCTGCTTTCTGCGGATCGACCTCGAACCCGTGATCCGAACCTACCTGGTCGGCACGTCGATCTGGCGAGCCCGGCGCAGCATGGAATCAGGCAGCGCAACAGCGATTCGCCGATGATCATGATTGAAACCATGGCCGCATAACGCCTCTGACAGAGATAGTGCGTGGGTGAAAGCCCTCGAACTGGTGCTGTTGAGTTTTGTGGCGGGGTGGGGTGTGGCAGTCCTGACGGTTCCCGTTGGTGTGTCAGGTGCGGTGTTTCTGCTGCCGATTCAGCTCACCGTTCTCGACGTGCCCAGCCCTGCGGTCACTCCGACAAACCTGCTGTTCAATATCGTGGCGATCCCCGGCGCACTGGCCCGTTACCGCACCCGGGCACCGCTACAGAGCCCGCTGACGCTGATGCTGCTGATCGGCACACTTCCCGGTGTCGTGATCGGCGCGTTCATCCGGGTATTCCTGATCCCCGGACCACAGGTCTTCCGGCTCCTTGTCGCGGGAGTCCTTCTTCCTCTTGGGATTTGGCTGTGCTTTCCCCGCAATCGGGTGACCGCCGTCCCTGCACCGCCCACCGGTTCACCGCGAAGATCAACCACCATCGCACTGGCGGCGGGCGTCGGGGTGATCGGTGGCATCTACGGCATCGGTGGCGGATCACTGCTGAGCCCGATCCTCGTCGGCCGCGGCATGCCCATCGCCACAGTGGCACCAGCCACCCTGGTCAGTACCTTCGTGACCTCAGCCGTCGGAGCGATCACCTACCTCATGCTGGCCATCGCCACCCCCGGACACCAGATCGGTCCAATGTGGACCATCGGACTCGCCGCCGGCGCGGGCGGACTGATCGGTGGCTACCTCGGAGCGCGGCTGCAACCACACCTGCCCGACAAGGCACTGCGAGCCGGCTTAGGCGTCCTCGCCATCGCGACTGCCCTCCTTTACCTTCTTCAAGCACTGCGCTAAGGCTGGGGAAGCTGCGCTCGACCGGATCGGTTCTTGAGCGAATCTTCACATAACCAACACCAAACCCCCCGGCCCAACGGCGCACAGTGGAAGGAAGTCCGCCAAACAGGTTGGTCTAGGTGAAGAAAACAGTTGGGACAGTCCAACTGACTCCCACCAGCATCCGCATCGGACGACGTGACCGAAGTTCAACAGGGAGGAATCACCACCATGACCGATTCAACAGAGGCCATCACTGACACGAGCCTCGCGCCGGCTCCGGCGACTGAGGTCGCCCATCGAAACACACGGCTCTACCAGGTCCTGGCCTGGGTGGGCATCGTGGCCGGCATCCTGTTCATCGTCGGGGCGGTCTTTGTCTCCGGGTTCTTGGCAGGCAGGACCGCAGACGGCTACGGGTGGCACCGAGGCGCGCAGAGCGGCCAGATGCAACCCGGCGGCCCGATGGGCGGCGGCTGCCCGATGATGCAGATGCAGCCTGGCGGCATGGGACAAGGCGGCATGATGCCCGGGATGATGCCCGGGGGCATGGGACCGGGCGGTATGAGAGGCCCGACTCCGAGCTCACCAACCCCGATGCAACCACCGGCCGGACAACGCTAAGGCGTTCATTCGCCGCGGCGCCGATGGGTGTGGCCCAGAGGCGTGACGCCGAGGAGAGCCGATGAAGAAACATTCGCTGATCGCGACGGCGCGACATCTTCTCGCTCACGCTGCGACCGCCTCGAGCGGTCGCAGTGCTGAAACCGTGTACGGGGGACACGAACATGTCCTGCGGCACACCCTCATCGCCCTCATGCAGGGGCGTTCGCTGGCCGAACACGACAGCGAGGGCGAAGCGACCATCTACGTGATCCATGGGCGAGTGCGACTGAGCACCGACGATGCCCACTGGGACGGGATGACCGGCGATCTGCTCGAATTGCCCCCATCACGGCACCGACTCGACGCCCTCGAAGACTCGGCCATCCTGCTGAGCGTGGTCAAACCCGAAGCATTGGACAGCGCTGACGACCGCGATAAACGGCGGTAGTCGATGAATTACCGCTTTACGTCGCTGGTGTGACGTCGAGCTCGGTGTACATGCCGGAGCCGTAGTGCCCGGCGATGTTGCAGAACAGTTCGTAGCGTCCCGGGGTGAGAGTGAGAG
>MTBK01090077.1_pt2 | contig 20273 bp, 18 predicted proteins | sample 1535981 | NCBI WGS metagenome assembly MTBK01 (sample SAMN06109225, study PRJNA356200) | anaerobic digester metagenome | isolation source: biogas reactors fed with pig manure or primary and secondary sludge | place: Spain | collected 2016-06-30
GTACCTTGTTGTCCCACTAAGCGTGCCACCGTAAAACTATATCGCCAAAATCCCGAGTCGCCAGAAACGGGGGCAGGAGCCTGCCGGCGACAGTAAAAGTCGGCAGGGCTGCGAATCTGCCGGTGGCTCCACCAGCCGATGGGCGAACAAGAGCAGCGAATAAACAAAGACCCGCTACAACCAGATGCGCACACTCATAAGAACCTTTGGCCAAAGGTTAACCATTCCTTCCCACTTCTCCGGTCGTTCCAAGCAGCTCTACCCGGCAGCACAGCATCAGTCCAGACAACCATGGAAGCCGCCCACCCCTATATCCTCGCCTGATTGAAACCACTCTTCCATCAATCAAGGAGAAAGTGGGACAAGAAGGTACGTCCCTGGTGTCCCGTAGGGGAAAGTGGGACAAGAAGGTACGTCCCTGGTGTCCCGGGGGTGCTTTTGTTATCGTTTTTTCCCGCCGCCATAGTGACGGTGAGTGAACGGTCCTATCTTAACATTGATCGCCTCTCTGCGGCAAAGGGCATAAAAATAGAGTAACTTACAGAGCAAGTTACTCTATTTTAAAGAGGCTAAAGAATGCTTTATTTAGGGAAAGCTTTCGACTTTTTAGCCAGATGCTCCAACAGATAGGGGTTGAGCACCTTGATATAGGTCCCCTTCATCCCCAGGGAGCGCGATTCGATCACCCCGGCGCTCTCGAACTTGCGCAGCGCATTGACAATAACCGAACGGGTAATCCCCAGCTGATCGGCTATTTTGCTGGCAACGAGAAGGCCCTCGTCACCGCCGAGCTCTTCAAAGATATGTTCCACGGCCTCCAGTTCGGAATAGGAGAGGGTAGCGATGGCCAGCTGCACTACAGCCTTGCTCCGAGCCTCTTCTTCGATCTTTTTGGCTTTTTCCCGGAGAATCTCCATACCGACCACGGTGGCGCCGGTCTCGGCAAGGACGAGATCTTCGGCGTCGAAGAGATCGCTGAACCTCGCCAGCAGAACCGTGCCCAGGCGCTTGCCTCCGCCGACAATGGGTATCACCGAGATGATCTTGTCGGTAAAGATGCAGCGCTCTTCCCTGATAAAGACGCAGTCGTTGGATTTCTGGCGAACATTAACCCGGGACTCCTCACTGCGAAGGAGGAAATTGTTGTAGTATTCCGGGAAACTTCCCTCCTTCAAGACATTGTTGATCATGAGCTCACACTCGAATTCATCGACAAGAGCGTATCCCAGGATCTCGCCTTGGCGGTCGACAAGGTAGACATTCGCCCTAATCACATTTTTAAGGACTTCGGCGACGTCTGCAAAGTCAACATGCTGGCCGGCTGTCTTCTGTAGAATTTTGTTGATGCGACGGGTCTTCTCAAGCAGCGGAGAAGTAATCACATCTTTCACCTACCTTCTTTTACTTTTTAAAGAATGTATTTGCTTAAATCTCTATTTTTAACAATTTTCATTATTTTATTCCTGACATACCCCCGATCGATGATAATTTCTGTGGTGTCCGGGTCAGGCAATTCATAGGAGAGATCTTCGAGAACCTTTTCCATGATGGTATGCAGACGGCGTGCGCCGATATTTTCCATCTCCTGATTAAGTTCACAGGCTACCCGGGCGATCTCCTCAATCGCCTCCGAAGTGAAGGTTAGACTGATCCCCTCTGTCTCCAGCAGAGCGGTGTATTGCTTGATCAAAGCGTTGCTCGGCTCGGTGAGGATCAATTTGAAGTCTTCTTCGGTAAGACTGTGCAGTTCCACCCGGATTGGAAAACGCCCCTGGAGCTCCGGAATAAGGTCGGAGGGCTTGCTCATATGAAAAGCGCCGGCAGCGATGAACAGAATGTGGTCGCTTTTTACAGGACCGTACTTCGTCACCACCGTCGAGCCTTCCACTATGGGCAGGATATCCCTCTGGACACCTTCCCGGGAAACATCCGGTCCAGCGCTGTAACTGTTTTTTCCGGCAATCTTGTCGAGCTCGTCGATAAAGATAATCCCCAGTTGTTCCGCTCTGACTACAGCTTCGGAAATAACCGCATCCATATCAATGAGCCGCTGTGCCTCCTCCTGCTTCAATATTTGCCGGGCTTCAGCAACATTCACCTTCCGTTTAATCTTCCGGGATGGAATCACGTTTCCCAGAACATCCTGTAGATTAACGCCCATTTCTTCCATCCCCTGCCCGGTAAAGATCTCGAGCATGGGTGGGCGGCGATCTTCAATTTCAATCTCCACCGGCTCTTCTTCCAGTTCGCCCCGCGCCAGCTGCTCCGCAACCTCCCGCTGTCTTTCTCGCGCCTTCTGGAGACGCTCCAGGAACTTGCTGTCTTCAGCCGGACTCTCCTCGGGAGCAGTCGACGGACTGAACAGAAAACCGAGGGGATTCATCTGGCGGCGCCGCTTGCGCGGCAGCGGGGCCAACAGTTCGAGCAGTCGCTCCTCCGCCTCCCGCGCCGCTTTGTCTTCCACCGCTTTCATCCGCTCCTGCTGAACAATGCGGATCGCCGTCTCCACGAGATCGCGGATCATCGATTCCACATCGCGGCCGACATAGCCGACCTCGGTAAATTTAGTCGCCTCCACCTTGACAAAAGGTGCGTTGACCAGACGGGCCAGACGGCGGGCAATCTCGGTCTTGCCGATCCCCGTCGGGCCGATCATCAATATATTTTTAGGGACAATCTCTTCCTGCATCTCCCCGGTCAGCTGTTTTCGCCGGTACCGGTTGCGCAGGGCCACCGCCACACAACGTTTCGCCTCTTCCTGACCGATAATATAGCGATCAAGCTCAGTGACGATCTGGCGGGGAGTTAAGTTGTCCGCAACCATATTTTCAGCCCCTCTACAACTCTTCTACAATAATGTGATCGTTTGTATAGATACAGATCTCTGAAGCGATGAGCATTGCCTGATGCACTATTTCCCGGGGCTCCAGCTCGCTGTTCCGGGCGAGAGCCTTGGCTGCAGCCAACGCATACGGGCCCCCGGAACCGACAGCGGCGATCTCATCATCCGGCTCGATCACTTCACCGGTGCCGGAGATGAGCAGCAGCGTCTCTTTGCTGGCGGCCAGCAGCATCGCTTCAAGACGGCGCAGCACCCGGTCGGTGCGCCATTCCTTGGCCAGCTCCACCGCCGCCCGGGTCAGATTACCCTGATAGTTTTCCAGGTTCATTTCAAGTTTCTCGCAGAGAGTGAGGGCATCGGCCACCGTTCCGGCATACCCGGCAATAATCCGCTCCTCGTACAGCCTACGCACCTTCCGGGCGTGATGTTTCATCACCGTGTTGTTGGCCGCAGTAACCTGTCCGTCTCCGGCCAGGGCCACCTTCCCGCCTTTTTTCACCGCAACTATCGTCGTCCCCCTGAACATGGATCCACCTCTTCTAATCACCCTCTGCCAAGCTGCGCGGATGGGCCTTTTCATAGATCTCCCGCAAATGCTTCCTGCTGACGTGTGTATAGATCTGCGTGGTAGAGATGCTGGAATGCCCCAGCAGCTCCTGAACCACTCTCAAGTCCGCCCCCCGCTCCAAAAGATGGGTGGCAAATGAATGCCGCAGCGAATGCGGGGTGAGCCCCTCCTTGTGAGAGACCTTACGGACATATTTGTCAAAAATATAGCGCACCCCCCGATCGGTCAACGATCCGCCGCGGTGATTGAGGAAAAGCTTTCCGGTCCCGGCGTCGGCCTCTCCAGCAGCGGCCAACAGCAGCGGGCGCACCCGGATCAGATATTCCTTCAAAAAACCGGCGGCGATCCTGCCCATAGGGACGATCCGCTCTTTGCTTCCTTTCCCGGTTACCCTGACCAGGCGCTCTTGTAAGTCACAGGAGAATAGCTCCAACCCAGTCAACTCGCCGACCCGCAGCCCGCTGGCATAAAGCAGTTCGAAAATGGTCCGATCCCGGTAACCGAGCGGAGTGCCGCAATCGGGAGCCTCCAGCAACGCCATCACTTCGTGATGATAAAAAAACTGCGGTAATCTTTTTTCCTGCAGCGGCCTGGAGACATTGCTCCAGCTGCCCCTTTCCAGCTCACCTTCCCGCTGCAAATATCTCAGAAAAGAACGCACCGCAGACAACTTGCGCGCTACCGTGCTGCGGGTGCAGCCGTTCTCTTTAAGCCAGGCCAGATAGAAGCGGAGCAGATGATGATCCGCCTCCCGAATGGGCCCGTCCCCTTTCCCGGTAATCGTCAGAAACTGAATGATATCGTGACGATAACCCTGCAAGGTGAGAGGGGATGCGTTCAACTCTATTTCCAAATAACCGAAGTATCGTTCCAGCTGTTTCTTCAATAGTCGCACCCTCAAATGATATTAGCATAAGATTTTTACTTATGCAAGCAAAGCATTCATTTAATTCATTTAACCTTTTTTTATTAATCTAACAAATAGTTTTATTATAAGTCCTTCAGAAAAGACGGTGCCTCCCGGCGGGCTCTCCCAGACTACTCCGGCTTCGCTTTATCCCCGGCAGAGGAGGTGGGACTGTAAGCGCACTCTTTGTTCGAACAGCGGATCACGCCCTTGCGGCGACGGTTGGGCTGGACCATCAGCGAGCCGCACCGGGGACAATTTTGAGCCAGCGGTTTATCCCAAAGAGTAAAGCGGCACTCTGGATAATTGTCGCACCCGTAAAATGTCCTGCCCTTTTTGCTGCGCCTTTCGACGAGCATCCCGCCGTCCAAAGGACAGCGGACCCCGGTCTCTTTCACAATATTCTTGGTGAATTTGCATTCCGGATAACCCGGACAGGCCAGAAATCGTCCAAACCGCCCGTGCTTGTAGACCAGGTTTTCGCCGCATTGGGGACATTTTTCATCGCTGATCTCGGCCTTGAGCTCGATCTTCTCCATCTCCTGCTCCGCCGCCTGCAGCTGCTGCTCGAAAGAACTATAAAATTTATGCAGAACGGTGTTGCGCTCAAGTTTCCCCTCTTCGATCTCGTCGAGACGCTCTTCCAGGCGGGCGGTAAAATCAAGATCGATCACCTCGGGAAAATGGCGCTTCATCAGATCGGCAACTATAAAACCCAGCTCTGTCGGGGTAAACGCCTTATTCTCCCGCAGGAGATAGCCGCGGCTGATGAGGGTCTCGATAATGGGCACATAGGTGCTCGGACGACCGATCCCTTTTTCCTCGAGGACCTTGATCAGCGAAGCATCGTTGTACCGGGGCGGCGGCTGGGTAAAGTGCTGCCGCGGTAAAAACTCGGCAAGCGTAACCGACTGGCCTTCTTCCATGGGAGGGAGCACTGTCTCCTCTTCTTTCTCTGCGGTGGGATAAACCTGTAGATAGCCGGGAAACAGAAGGCTCGATCCCGTGGCCCTAAATTCATATTCTCCGGCCGTGATTTCAACGCGCACCTGATCGTAGATCGCGGGAGACATCTGGCTGGCGATAAAGCGGCTCCAGATGAGCCGGTAGAGGCGGGCCTGATCGGAGCTCAAATAAGCCTGCAGGGATTCGGGGGTGCTCTGCAGGGAGGTCGGCCGAATCGCCTCGTGCGCCTCCTGCGCACTTTTGCGAGAACGATATTGCGGGGGCCGGGCGGGCAGATAGTCCCCGCCGAAACGGGCGGCGATAAGCTCTCTGGCCTCCGCCTGCGCCTGTGCCGCCACCCGGGTGGAGTCGGTCCGGATATAGGTGATCAGTCCCGCTGTCTGGGTGCCGACATTGATCCCCTCATAGAGCTGCTGGGCCAGGGTCATCGTTTTGCGTCCGGTGAAACCAAATTTGGTGGCCGCCTCCCGCTGCAGGCTGCTGGTGATAAAGGGCGGGGCCGGGCGGCGTCTCCGCTGACTTTTTTTAACCCGCTTCACCGTGAACGGCACCCCCGTCAAAGCGGCGATGACCGCATCGGCGGCCTGCCGGTCGGCGAGAGCCACCTTTTTCCCGAGATGGCGCTCCAGGGAGGCTTCAAACAAAGTGTCGGCGCCGTTGGCCTGCAGCAGCACCGCCAGGGTCCAGTACTCTTCCTCAACAAAGGCATCGATCTCTTTCTGCCGCTCGCAGATGAGGCGCAGAGCGACAGACTGAACCCTTCCGGCGCTGAGACCGCTGCGCACATTGCGCCAGAGCAGGGGGCTGATCTGGTAGCCCACCAGGCGATCGAGAATCCGCCGGGCCTGCTGAGCGTCAACGCGGTCCATATCGATCTGCCGGGGCTCCTTGAAGGCCTCCTTGACCGCTGTTTTGGTAATCTCGTTAAATTCAACCCGGCAGGGGCTCTCCTGATCAATTTTCAGGGCCTGGCTCAGGTGCCAGCAGATCGCCTCGCCCTCGCGATCGGGGTCGGCGGCCAGGTAAACCTTTTCCGCCTTTTTCCCCGCCTCTTTCAGCTGCTGCAGCACTTTGCCTTTGCCGCGGATGGTGATATAGCGCGGCTCAAAATCCTTTTCCAGATCGATCCCCAGCTTGCTTTTGGGAAGATCGATGAGGTGGCCCTGAGAGGCCATGATCTGATATTTTGAACCCAAAAATTTTTTCAAGGTGCGTGCTTTCGTCGGTGACTCCACGATAACCAGGAAACCGCTCATTTGTCTTCCTCCAATCAAAGAAAGGGCTGTTCAATCCCGTTGTATCTTATCATAAACTAGCTCCGAACAAAATATTTGCCCGGCAGCTGGCGAATTAACCCCTTTAGCTCCAGGCTGAGCAAGTTGGCGCCGGCGCTGGCGGCTCCCTCGCCGCTGCGGCGGATGATCTCGTCGATATGCTGCGGCTGGTACGGAATCAGCTCCAGAAGGGCTTTCTCCGATTGATCCAGCGAAGCGGTCCGCTTCTCTTTCGCCGCTGCCGCCTCGGCGGCGGCGGCACCGCCGGGAGCGGCGACCCCCAGCTCTTCGAGGATATCTGTCGCCGTCTCCACCAAAATCGCCCCCTCCTTGAGCAGCCGGTGGCAGCCGCGGCTGTACGGGCTGCCGATATTTCCGGGGACGGCAAAGACATCGCGGTTCTGCTCCACAGCGCAGTACGCGGTGATGAGAGCACCGCTTTTCTCCGAGGCCTCCACCACGATGGTGCCCAGCGAAAGGCCGCTGATAATCCGGTTGCGCTGAGGAAAGTGATGGGGCAGCGGCTTGGTATCCAGGGGAAACTCGCTGATCACCGCCCCCTCCTTGATCAGGCGCTCCATCAAGGAGCGGTTGCCGGGGGGATAACAGCGCTCCACGCTGCAGCCGAGCACGGCGACAGTGGCTCCGCTCCTTTCGAGGACGCCCTCGTGAGCGGCGGTGTCGATACCCAGAGCCATCCCGCTGACAACCGTGAGTCCGGCGCCGGCGAGCTCTCCGGCGAGGCGGTGGGCCACCTCTTTGCCATAAAAAGTGCAGCGGCGGCTTCCGACGATCGCCACGGCCGGGGCGTCGTTTCTCAGCCGCGGCCCACGGCAGTAGAGCAGCGGCGGCGGTTGGGAGATCTCCTTTAACAGCAAGGGGTACTCGGGCGAGCGGTACGGGACACAGCTGATCTGCAGCTCCTGCAGCCGCTGCCACTCTTTCAACGGATCGATCCGCCGGCGCTCCTCGGTGAGCCTTCCGGCATAGCCTTTCAGCTCGGCGATCCCGGCGATAGCGCCCGGGGAAGCCTTCCAGGCTTCCCGGGATGAACCGAAACGCTCGAGCAGTGCGGCGATGCGCACCGGCCCCAAAAAAGAGATCCTGTTCAGGGCGTTAAGATAAATAAGCTCCTCTTCCATCGCTTTGTTGTAAGGGTATTCTTGTTAAGAATAGCGCTGATTTCAGATTTCGGACAATGCACCGGTCAGTGCCGCCGCCGTTCAGCCCTCCGTTTCATTTTCCACTTCAATAACCCGGTTTTCCCAGGTTCTGATCACTGCTTTATCGCCGTCCAGCCAGAGCAGGTGCTGCGGGGTCAGGGGCACCTTGCCGTAACCCAGCGGTGCATTGATGATATAGCTGGGAATAGCCAGACCCGAAGTGTAGCCCCGCAGATGCTCCATAATATCGAGCCCCTTTTCAATCTTCACCCAGAAATGGGCCGTTCCGAGGACCCTCTTCGGATGAAACAGATAGTACGGCCGAACCATGATCTTGAGCAGCTCCTGATTCAGCTTGCGCATGACATAGGGGCTGTCGTTGATCCCTCTCAGCAGAACGGCCTGATTCCCCAGGGAAACCCCCGCCCGGGCCAGTTTAAAGCAGGCCTCCCGGGCATCCGGTGTGATCTCCAGGGGGTGGTTGAACTGCGTGTTGACATAGAGAGGCAGGTGGCGTGAGAGGATCTCACAAAGCTGATCGTCGATGCGGTACGGCAGAGTCACCGGAGTGCGCGTCCCGAAGCGCTTGATCTCCACATGGGGAATCTGCGCAATCTGCTCGAGCAGCCATTCAATGCTGCTGTTTCCGAGGGTGAAGGCATCCCCGCCGGTGAGCAGAAGGTCGCGAATCTCCGGGTTCTGACGAACGTAATCGAGCGCCTTCTGAAGATCGCGGCGCGGGGTGGCCAGATCGCTCTCCCCGATATTGCGCCGCCTTTGGCAGTGGCGGCAGTACATCGCACACTGATTGGTCACGTTGATAATGAGGCGGTCCGGATAGCGGCGGGTCACCGCCGGAGCCGGTGAAGTATGCTCTTCGTCCATGGGATCGCTGCTCCCGGCAGAATCAGTGCACTCCTTCAGGGAAGGGATCGACTGAGCCCGGATCGGATCGCGGGGATCGTCGGGATCGATGAGGCTGAGATAATAAGGGGAGACCGCCCAGCGGTACGAGGCGCCGACCCGCTCGATCTCCTCAATCTGGGGCGGGCTCAGGGGAAAATATTCCTTCAGCAGATCGGAGGTGCCAACCCGGTTTTTCATATGCCACCGCCAGTTTCTCCAATCCTTGTCGGTGGCCTGTAGAAGCGCCTTGAGCTTCTCCCGGTTCTCCTGTATCCGCGGCCATTGCTGAAAACCGGTCGGAATAGCGGGCAAGGCCTCTTCATAACCGAGGATGGATCGCTTCAGCTGTTCAGCTCGTTGTAAAGCCTTTTCCCTGCTTTCAGACAACTGTTTTCCTCTCCCTCCAGTTTGAATCTTTTAAAAAAGTATATCACACGATTTGCTCAAATCAAAATTTTGCCTATTCGGGAGGAGCGCTGTTCCCCGCAGCCGGCCGCTCCGCACCGGCGGGAGCCGGCACTGCTCCGGAGCGCCCGGCTGTCCGCGCCCTCTCCTTCAGCCTTCAGGGAGCGGCCAGTTCCGGGCGGCCAGCTTTTCGATGAGAGCAACGGCATGGGCGACATCGCCGGCATCGACCATCTCCGAAGGGGCGTGAACATAACGACAGGGGATCGAAACCGCTCCGGAGGGAACGCCGCCCCGGGAGAGGTGAATCGCCCCGGCATCGGTCCCGCCGTACTCGAGCACCTCCAGCTGGTAGGGGATCGCCTCTTTCTCGGCGGTCTCGATCATCAGCTCGCGCACCCGGGGGTGGCAGATGATGGAGCGGTCCTTGATCTTGATCGCCGGACCTTGGCCCAAACTGACCGCCATCAGCGGCGCCTCCGGGGTATCGCCCACCGAGGTGACGTCAACGGCAAAACCGTAGTCGGGCTCGAGGCGATAAGCGGCGGTGGCGGCACCGCGCAGGCCGACCTCTTCCTGAACTGAAAAAAGAAAACAGACCCCCTGGGGCAGGGATGGGGGCAGCCTGCGGGCGGCTTCCACGAGAACAGCGCAGCCGATGCGATCGTCCATCGCCTTCGCCAGATAGCGCCCACCCAGATTGACAAAGGGCTGATGCAGGCAGGCCATGTCGCCGATGCGGACGCGCTCTGCAGCGCCCTCGCCGTCGGCGGCGCCGATATCCAGGTAGAGCTTGCTCCAGTCGAGCTCTTTTAAATCTTTGATCTTTTCGTGATAGACAGTTCCGATCAGGCCCTCCTTAAATCTCAACCGCTGGCCCAAGAGCAGATGCGGCCTGACCCCGCCGACAGGGGCGATCCGCAAAAAACCGCGCTCATCGATATGGGTCACGATCACTCCGATCTCGTCCATATGTGCTGAAAAGAGCAGCAGGGGGGCCGGCCCTTCCCGCAGGGCAAAGAGATTGCCCAGACTATCGGTAAAGGTGCGGTCGACGCTCCCGGCAATTCTCTTCTCGATCAGTTCTCTTACGGCCGTCTCCTCTCCGGAGGGGCCGTCGGTTTCAACCAGCTCTTTAATTAGCGCTTCCATCTTTATTCAGGTCACCTCATCTTCTTTTTTAGGCGATCGCTTCCAGCCAGGCCCGGACCAAAGCGGCCGTATGCTGCAGATCGCTTTCTTTGAGGACACCGCAGGGCGAGTGAATATAGCGGCAGGGCACCGCCACCACCCCCGCTTTAACCCCTTCCCTGCTGAGGGCGATGGCTCCGGCGTCGGTACCCCCGGCGGTGGTGCGCCGCAGCTGAAAGGGAATTCCGGCTCCTTCGGCGGCGGTGAGCAGCCCCTGCAAAATGCCCCGGTCGGCGATGAGGCTCCGATCCATAAAGCTCACCGCCGGACCTTTCCCGAGCGCCGTGGCGCTGCGCTCTGCAGCGGTGTCGGGAGTATCGGCGGCAGCGGTGGCCTCCACGGCCAGGGCAAGCTGCGGCCGGAGCGAATAGGCGGCGACCCGCGCCCCCCTAAGGCCGACCTCCTCCTGAACAGTGAAAGCGGCGTCAAAAGTGAGGCCGTTTTTTTCCCGGAGCAGCTCCAAAAGCACGGCGCAGCCGGCGCGGTCATCAAAAGCCTTTCCCCGGAAACAGCCGTCGCCGAAGGCGGTACACTTGGTGTCGAAGGAGCCGTAATCACCGATGGCGAGATATTTCTCCGCCTCTTCACGGTTGGTGGCCCCCATATCGAGATAAAGCTGATCTATTTCCAAGGGTTTCCTCCGCTCCTCCGCCTTCTGCAGATGGATCGCCTTGGCCCCGATCACCCCGGGGATTTTGTCCGGCCCCAGGAGCACCCTTTTCGAGAGGAGCACCCGGCTGTCGATACCGCCGACAGTTTTAAATTTAAGATGGCCGCTTTTTTCAATGGCCACGACCATCAAGCCGACCTCGTCCATATGCGCGGCGAGCATCACCCGGCGGGCCGGCGGCGCGCCCCCTTCCTTGCGGACCAGCAGGTTGCCCATGGTGTCGGTCCGCCATTCCAGGTGCAGCCCCTGCAGCTCTTCGACGATGGCCTCGCGAACGGCTCCCTCATCGCCGGAAACGCCGGGCAGGTTGGATAGTTTTTCTAGTAACATGCCAGCCCCTCCACAAACGGGCGCTCGATACTGCCGGCAAAAGAGGCCAGCAACCGCCCGGTATTGGTCAGATCATCCAAATTCAGCAGCTCCACCGTCGTATGCATATAGCGCAGGGGAACCGACAGGAGAGCGCAGGGGATTCCCTCCCGCGAAACCTGAATGGCCCAGGCATCGGTCCCGGAGCTGCCCGGATCGGCGTCGCGCTGCACGGTAAAGCGGTGGCGCCGGGCCACCTCTTCCAGGCGCCGGGTCAGCTGCGGGTGATAGTTGGGCCCCACCGAGACAACCGGTCCTCCGCCCATTTCGAAAACGTCGGGAGGGGTCAGTCCGGGCGCCTCACCGTGAGTCACATCGATCGCCACCGCCAGATCCGGCACCAGGCCGTACGCCGCCGTGGTGGCGCCGCGCAGCCCGACCTCCTCCTGAACGCTGGCCACAAAGTAAAGATCGGCCCGGTGGCGCCGGGCGGCCAGCTCCGCAGCGCAGATCACGAGGGTCACCACACCGGCGCGGTTGTCCAGCGACTTTCCGGTAAAGCCGTTTCCCGCAGCCAGAGCCGCCGGGGCAACCTCAAAAGAAACGAGATCGCCGATGCGCACCTGTGCTTCGGCCTGCTCCCGGTTCAACCCCACATCGATGTGGAGCTGATCAATTTTCAACTCTTGGCGGCGCTCGGCGGCGGTGAGCAGGTGCGGCGCCTTGGCGCCGATGACCCCCTTGAGAACAGTTTTGCCGTGCACCTCCACGAGCTGCCCGGGAAGGATCCGCGGATCGATCCCTCCGACAGCGGTGAAGCGCAGAGCGCCTCCCTCCTCTATTCTGGTAACCATCAGCCCGATCTCATCGAGATGTGCGACCAGGGCCAGGGAAAAGGGCGCCGCTCCGGGATTTTCGCCCTCCTTGAAGGCGATGAGATTTCCCAGGCGATCCCGCCAGATCCGGGAGACATAAGGTTCCAGGTGACGGGAGAGCGCCGCCGCGACCTTCTCCTCGCTGCCGGAGATCCCCACAGCAGCGGAGAGCTCCGCAATTAGCGCCTTAATCTCTTCATCTTTCATCAAGCCAGCTCCTTATGATATTCTGTCCACCAGCTGCGCCGTTAAGCAATAGATCCGCTCCGCCAGCTCGGGAGAAAGAGTTCCGGTCCCGCAGGATGGGGTGATCAGATAACGGGTGCGCAGATGATGTTCGCTCACACCCCTTCTTTTCAGCGCCTCCTGCTGCGATCGCAGAAGCGTTTCCAGCGAAGAGGGATCTTCGGACCAGGCTCTCTCCGAAGAGGGCACTATCCCCCAGGCCAGCGCGCCGCCGCGATCAAAGAAGGGGTTCAGCTCATCGCTGTAGACCAGCAGCGAGGCGAAGTAATCGTAGGCATCGAAACTGATGATCTGCAGCGACAGCCCGGCGACCAAAGACCAGTCGTTGCCGGCGCAGCTGTGCATCCCCGCCGCCCCCCCGGCAGAGCGAACGGCGGAAAAGATCTCTTCCATCGCCGCCTCGATCTCCCTCCGGCCCAGCCCCACCGCCGTGGAGGTCCCATAATTATAGAGAGCCGGTTCATCAACAAAGACAACGGCCGGAAGGTCACATGAGCCTAACTGTTCAGTCTGCCAGCGCGCCTGCGCCGCCAGGGTCTTGACAATAATCTCCCGCAGCGAAGGGTCATAAAAAGAGGGTTTGCCTGCGGGATCGTTGACCATGAAGCCCACCGTGACCGGGCCGGCGAGCTGCCCTTTCAAACAGAGCGTTTCCCGGGGGAATCCCTGCGAACAGCGCTCCATGAAGGCATAATAACCGGCGGCGCTCTCTTCGGGAAAAGCAAATTCTTCGGCGAAGGCCTCTGCGTCCCCGGAGAGCAGCAGCTCGTAATAGTCGAGGCAGCGCTTCTCCCAGCCGGGCTCTTCCAGGCAGAAGTAGATCGTTCCGTTGGGCCGCAGGGCGATGAGCTTGCGCCGGAGCAGATTGTTCAGATATTGCCGGGCCAGCCCCTCCACAGCCCCGCGCCGGGGCAGCTGGGGCCAGTGGGGTATCTCCTTAAACGTATCGAAAACAAGCGCGAGCGCCGCCGCCGGATCCCGATGCGGCAAGCTGCCGATCCCCGTGGCCCGTCCGTACAGTTTGCGCAGTGTCATTTTGGTGAAACCTCCTCACGCAGAGGCAGAGATGCTCCGCCTCACAAAGATGCCCTGCCGCCCGCCGCCGGGGAAGGCAGATCGGTCATGCTCCCGGCTGACCGGGCTTCCTTCCTCAGTATCCTTCAAATTCAAGCTGACCGGCCTGGAGAGCTTCAAAGCACTCCCGGGGCAGCTCTTTCAAAAAGAGAGAGGGCGCTCCCGCAGCCGGCCCCCAGCTGCGGTAATCCTGCCAGTAAGTGCTCAGACAGAGGTGGCTTCTTGCCCTTGTCACCGCCACATAGAAGAGGCGCCTTTCCTCGGGCATCTCTTCATCGATGACGCGGTGACTGGGAAAGCTGCCTTCGTTAAGGCCGATGACAAAGACCGCCTCCCATTCCTTTCCCTTGGCGCTGTGTACCGTGGAGAGGGTGAGATAATCGCCGGGTGATTCATCGGCCCCGCTGAAGAGCGACTCCTCCAGGGCCAGCGACTCCAGGAACGCCCCGAGCGATTCATAGCGGGAGGCGTTTTCGGCGAGCCTTTCGATCCCCCTGAGCCTTTCTTCATACTGATCCGGATAGCGCTTGTACAGAATCTGCTCATAGCCCGCTTCCATGATCAGGGTGATGAGCCCGGCGAGATGCTTCTCGCTCTTGCCGCTTTCGCCCGAGGCGAGCCGCGCCTGAAGGGCCTCCAGGGTGCGGCAAAGGGTGCTCCAGCCTTCCTTTCCCCGGACCGGGACAACCCGTCCGGAGAGGGCGGCGGCGAGGGGAGCGCCGCTCTCTTTCAGCTCGCTCCAGAGGCGGTTGCAGGTCGCCTCCCCCAGCCCCGGCTGCAGCAGGGCCAGGCGGCGCCAGGATTCTGCATCAGCGGGGTTGTGCAGTACTTTCAGGTAGGCGAGCACATCTTTGATCTGGCTTTTTTGCAGGAACTTCACCCCGCCGAAGGTGAGGTAGGGAATCCCCCGGCGAAGCAGGGCAAACTCCACCTCCGTGGAAAGAAAAGCACTGCGGTAGAGCACGGCAATCTCTTTCAAGGGCAGCCCGCTGCGCTGCAGGGCGGAGATCCGATCGACGACTATGGAGGCCTCCTCACGGGCATCGCGGGCGCCGATGACCAGCGGTTTTTCCCCCGATTCCCTTTCGGAAAATAGTTTTTTCGGCAGTTGAACCCGGTTGAACACAATAGAGGAGTTGGCCAGAGCAACGATCTCCGGGGTGCTGCGATAATTCTGCTCCATGCGCACGGTCAGCGCCTGCGGATATTTTTCCGAAAATGAAAGGATATTGCCCACATGGGCGAAGCGGAAGGCGTAGATGGACTGGGCATCGTCGCCGACGGCGCAGACGGAGGCGGCTCCGGTAAATTCATCGACCAGCCGTCCCTGGACGATATTGGTATCCTGAAATTCATCGACCAGGAGATGGGCAAAGCGGTTCCGGTACTGTTCCCGCACCTCCGGATGTTTTTCAAAAAGTTCCAGCCAGCGCAGCAGCAGATCGTCAAAATCGAAAGCATTGGCCTCCTCTTTTTTTTGCTCATAAAGTGAAGCCAGCTCCTCGATGAGCGGCAAGTGCTCAAAGCTGAAGGGGTAATCGTCGAGCACCACCTCCCGCAGGGTGAGCTGCGAGTTGCGCGCCCGGCTGATCATCTGTCCCAACAGGCCCCGCCTGAAGAGAAGGCGGCGCTCCTCTTCCTCCAGGGTGTGAGGCAGCGTGGCAGCCAGCCGCCTGAAGATGGCGCGGCTGTCATCCTCGTCCAGGATCGTAAAATTGCTCTTCCGCTGAACCAGAGGGGCGTGCCGCCGCAGCACCCTGGCGCCAAAACTATGGAAAGTTCCAGCCCACAGACCGCCGGGCCATGCGCCCAGCAGCTGCTGCAGGCGCCCTTTCATCTCTTCGGCAGCTTTGTTGGTGAAGGTGAGCAGCAGGATCTGTTCCGGTGGAACGCCGCTCTTGATCAGATGCGCCGCCCGATAGACCAGGGCCCGGGTTTTCCCCGAACCCGGGCCGGCCAGGCCCAGCACCACCGCTTCCTCTGCAGTCACAAAATTAAACTGAGGTTCGTTCAGCTCCCGCCGCAGATGTTCTCTCCAGCCGCGATCCGCCGCCGCGCCCTCTCCGCTAAATAATCTGTTCTCTCCGGTTGGCAAAGTTAGTCCTCCCACGAAATCTCGTTCATACATAAGTAAAACATACTCCTGCTCCGGACTCAAGAGCCACTTTGGCCAATTGCCAATCAGAGCCGCTACAACCGCCGCTATGGACATGGCGGAAAGATTACGTTAGTATTTAGGAGAGAAAGTTTCGGAGAAAGGTTTTTCCATGCTGCAGGAGACAAAAGATATCTTCAAGGAAATAGGACAATCAGTCACCCCCATCATCGCTCTGATTACGCTGCTGCTACTGATCTTGCGGATGCCTGCCCAGATAATCTGGCAATTTTTAGGGGGAGCGCTTCTGTTCACCCTGGGCCTCTTTTTGTTTCTCATCGGGATCCGGGTGGGACTGCTGCCCCTGGGCGAAGCTGTCGGCGCTGCGCTGGCGGAAAAGGGCTCCCTGCCCATTCTGATCGGCACCGCTTTTGTTCTCGGCCTGACCGTTACCGTAGCCGAGCCGAATACCCGGGTTCTCTCCCATTACGTGGAGATTGCCTCGCAGGGCCGCGTCGGAGCAACCACCTTGATCGCCGCTGTCGCTTTGGGAGTGGCTATCTTTGTCGCTATGGCGCTGCTGCGCATTTTTCTGAATATCCCCCTCTCTTTCCTGCTGGGGGCGGGCTGTGCGATCATCCTTTTCATCCTCATCTTCACCCCGGCCCAGTTTGCCGCCGTCTCCTACGATGCCGGAGGGGTGATCACCGGACCCCTGCTGGTGCCTTTTGTCCTCGCTCTGGGGATCGGGATCGCCTCGGTTTTGGGGGGTAAATCTGTTCTTGAAGACGGCTTCGGCCTCATCGGGCTGGCTTTTTTCGGCCCCATCATCGGCGTGCTGCTTCTGGGGGTGTTCCTCAGTTGAGCACTCCGCTTATCTTCCAGGGATTCGGTCAGGTCGTCAAGGAGGTCTCGGCAGCAGTGCTGCCCCTGCTGGTCCTGCTACTTTTTTTCCGGCCCATCTTCAAACTGCCGCGCCGGCTCATCGTGAACACCCTCAAAGGACTGGCCTTGGCTTTCCTCGGTCTGCTCTTGTTTCTGCAGGGCGTCAAGGTCGGTTTCCTGCCGGTGGGCCGGGAGATCGGCGTCGCTCTCGCCGCTTCGCCCCACCGCTGGAGCCTCATCCCCATCGGCTTCCTGCTCGGATTCACCGCCACTTTCGCCGAACCGGCGGTGCGAATACTGAGCTCCCAGGTGGAGATCGCCTCCAGCGGCTATATCCGCGCCTCGCTGCTCCTGTACACTCTTTCTCTCGGGGTGGCCCTGGTCACCGCTCTGGGGATGGCCCGGATCATTATCGGCTTCCCCATCCATTACCTGGTTGTTCCCGGGTACCTGCTGGCGCTGGTGATGCTGAAGTTCTCCCAGCCCGCCTTTACCGGTATCGCCTTCGATTCCGCCAGTGTGGCCACAGGACCCATCTCCGTCACCCTGATCATGGCTGTGGCCGTGGGCGCGGCGGCGCAGCTGGAAGGAAGGGATCCGGTCCTGGACGGTTTTGGGATTGTCGCCCTCATCGCCCTGGCGCCGATCCTGCTGGTGCTGCTCCTGGGAATCGTCTACCCCAACCAATCCGTTGAAGGGGAGGAAGAGGATGAGGATGAAGTGGAAATGTTTTTAGCTGAAGAGACCGCCGCAGGGAAGAAGCCGGCGGCGGCTGGGGAAGTAACCGGGAATACCGGGGAGATGAACGGGAAAGTCCCGTTGAACCGGATTAGCTTAAGGGAGGAATAAGCCGTGTCACCGGAGCTAAATCAGGATCTCATCGTCACCATCATCAAAAAGGGTTACTCCGAACAGATCATCGGGGCTTCCAAAAAAGCAGGGGCTGAAGGCGCCACGATCATGTTCGGCCGCGGCACCAGTATCCATGAGCAGAAGAAGATACTGGGCATCCCCATCGAGCCGGAAAAAGAGATCATCTTTATCGTAGTCCCGCAGGAGATCTCTGAGAGAGTGCTGGCGGCGATCATCAAAGCGGGCAAGCTGGAACGGCCGGCCACGGGGATTGCTTTTATCCTCGATCTGAAAAAGGTGGTGGGCGTCGCTCACCTGCTTAAGGAGCAGGGATAGCCCTGTCTGAGCGCAGGGGAAAATAAATTCAGGGGCGCCCCTGAAGGCACCCCTGTCTTCTTGCTTGCTCCTGACCGGTCCGCTGCGGCAGCCCGGCTAGTCCAGTTTGGTGAAATCCTCTTTGCCCACAGCGCAGTCCGGACAGACCCAGTCTTCGGGAAGATCCTCAAAGGAGGTTCCCGGTTCGATCCCGGCATCGCTGTCGCCTTCCGCCGGATCATAGATATAACCGCAGACATCGCACTCCCACTTAGCCATCCCCTCGGACCACCTTTCTTCAGTTGTGTTCGGCCCTACTCTTTCACCGTGCGGGCCAGGGCCCGGCCCCATTCATAGCAGCTCTCCAGTTCCCCCGCATCGGGCACCCAGAGCTGCTCCAGCCCCTCGCCGGCCAGGGTTAAACCGGCCGCTTCGAGCTTCGCTTCGATGTTCTTCACCGCCCCTTTGCTCCAGCCGTACGAGCCGAACGCGGCGCCGAGGCGGTTGACCGGCTTTAATCCGGTCAGCTCGTCCAAAAAGGGCGACAGCACGGAGAGGTAGCTCCGGTTCACCGTCGGGGAACCGACCACCAGCAGGCGCGCCTCGAGCAGCTCGGTGAAGATGTTGTTGAGATCGCGGATGGATGCTTTAACCAAGGTGGCGGCAACTTTTTCCGCCCCGAGCCCCTCGACAACGGCGCGGGCCATCGCTGCGGTGCTCCCCCACATGGTCTCGTAAACCACGACCGCTTTGGGGAGCCATTCGCCCGAAGCCCAACGCCGGTACGCCTCGATAATCTGCCCCGGATTATCCCGCCAGATTACCCCGTGGCTGGGGGCGATCATGGAGATGGGGATATTCAAGGCGCTGACTTCATCGAGTTTTTTGAGCACCATTTTGCTCAGGGGATAGAGGATATTGGCATAGTAGCGCGCCGCCTCAGCCATAACCAGCTCGTTATCCACCTCGTCGTCAAAGCGGAACGAGCTCGCCAGGTGCTGGCCGAAAGCATCGTTGGGCATGAGCAATTCCTCTTCGGGGATGTAGGTAAACATGCTGTCAGGCCAGTGCAGCATGGGCGCCTCGATGAAGCTCAGGGTCCGTCTTCCCAGAGGCAACTTCATGCCGGTTTGCACCACTTCATAATCCCACTCCCCGTAATAATGCTTGAGCAGCCCCGCTTTACCCCTGGCCGTGCAGAAAATCTTGGCCTGCGGGACCAGCTTCATCAGCTCGGGAAGCGCTCCGGTATGGTCTGTCTCCACATGATTGATCACGATATAGTCGATCCGCGAGGGATCGATGATCTTTCTGATTCGCTCCAGCATCTCACCGGCAAAAGGAGCGAAGACCGTATCCACCAAAGTGATCTTTTGATCAATGATCAGGAAACTGTTGTACGTTGTCCCGCGGTGGGTGCTGTAGACCGGTCCGTGGAAATAGCGCATGTCCCAATCGACGGCTCCCACCCAGTAGATATCTTCCTTCAAGAGAACGGGATTCATCGAGGAAACCTCCTTTTTATCATGCCGGCAAAACAACAGCTGCTGCGGTCACTTTATTGCTTCTCCAGGCGGCGGTTGACATCGTCCCAGTTAACCAGATTCCACCAGGCTTCGATAAAGGCGGCCCGCCGGTTCTGATACTGCAGATAGTAGGCATGCTCCCAGAGGTCTAGGACCAGCAGCGGCAGTGCGCCCCACTGAGTCAGATTCTGGTGCTTTTCCGCCGTCAGTATCTCCAGCTTGTCAAAGGCGGGAACGAAGCAGAGCAGGGCCCAGCCGGACCCCTCCACCGCCGCCGCCGCCGCGGAAAACTGCTTTTGGAACTGTTCAAAACTGCCGAAGTCGCGCTCAATCAGCGCGGCGACGGCTCCCGTTGCCGGACCGCCCCCTGCGGGTTTCATGTTTTCCCAAAACATTGAATGAAGGATATGGCCGGAGCCGTGGAAAGCCAGCTCCCGCTCCCAGTGCTTGACCAGGGCGTGATCTCCTTTTTCCCGGGACTCGGCGATCTTCGCTGCAGCGTTGTTCAACCCGTCCACGTAAGCTTTGTGGTGGGCGCCGTGGTGCAAGCGGAGAGTTCTCTCCTCATAATGGGGTTCTAGCGCATCATAATCATAGGGCAAAGGTGGTAGTTCATGTTTCAAATAGTTCACCTCCTGTCAAATGATTTGTAGACGACACCACTATAGCATATTTTTTCATCTTCTTGAAATTATTTTAGAGAAACAGCGGTTATCTTGAATCCCCTTTTCATTTCCCGCACTTCCCCAAATCAATTCTCGCTGAAATGACTGGGCGCCGCGGCTGCCCGTGGATGAACCTATTTTTGCAATCGGCAATGTCTGAGGGATTTCACGATGAGGTTGCGAAGTGGGCTGATGCCTGGTAAAGTTCAGAAAACGAAACAGAAAACTTGAAACTGACAATGATAAGTCTGTCAGAGGGAGCCAAACAATCCGGATGAATGGAAATCTGTCCACCACCCGGCGGAGCAAAACCATTCCGGGGGAGAAACCGCGGGCCCATCGCGCAAACCCTTCACGCTGCCCGCGCAGGCCGGCAATAGCGTTACCCGCAGATCGCAGCAACTGCTCTTCTGTGTTCCCTGCCTGCAGCACGGCTTTTTCTTCCGCGCAGCTACAGCTTTTCTATTCCTCCCCTGGACAGACCGGTGTACTTGGCGATCTTGACGATATCTTCACCTTCCGAGAGCATCAGCTTCGCC